>Ga0137418_10000048_pt1 | contig 80946 bp, 63 predicted proteins | sample CZODoug3_1_2_16f_FD_122242 | JGI IMG/M metagenome (GOLD analysis project Ga0137418, IMG submission 122242) | Vadose zone soil fungal communities from Angelo Coast Range Reserve, California, USA - CZODoug3_1_2_16fungal (Hybrid Assembly) | ecosystem: Environmental > Terrestrial > Soil > Vadose...
ATCGCTATGGGAGCGGCTTGGGGAGGAGGCTGGGGTTGGGGCGCAGGCTGGGGAAACAACCAAATCAACATTAATAATAACAATAACTTCAACCGTAACACGAACATCAACGGCGGCAATCGAAACAATATCAACGGCGGGGACCGCAACAACATCGGAGGCGGAAATCGCGGCGGAGACGCCAGCTGGAAGCACAATCCACAACATCGCGGCGGCGCCCCTTATGGGGACCGAGGCACAGCAGACAGGTTCGGCGGTACGACACGTGGAGACGCGATGTCGAATCGCCAGGCTAACGCCCGGCAACAGGTCGGACGACAGGGCGGCAATCTCGCCAGCGATCGGGGCGGCGATGGTGGCCTCAGCAATCGGGCTGGCGGTGGGCTTGGTGCAAGCGGGGGAGGGGCGGACCGTATAGGTAGCCGGGATCTGTCGCGCAGCGGCGGCGGAAACCGGGACGCCTTCGGAGGGGGTTCCAAGGGGTACAACGGCTCGAGTGCGCGGGCAAGTAGCAGTCGCGGTGCGTCCAGCATGGGTGGAGGCTTTGGCGGAGGAGGCGGCGGTCGCCGTGGTGGCGGTGGAAGGCGCAGATAAGAGAACTTGCGGAAAGAAAACCATGTGGAGCACTGACATGAAGTCGATATCTACGAATCGAAATTTGAAGACGCTTCTTTGGGTTGCGAGCACGATGACAGCCGTATTTGTGCTGGCGCCCATGCTCCTTGCCGCTCAACAATCTGCCGCAAACACGGCTCGCGTTTCCGTTGCGGGAGGTGCTATGACCTTCGCTACCCCGCAACAGGCTGCCGATGAGCTAGTTGCCGCAGCTGAGAAATTTGACGAACGCATTCTCGATCAAATTTTCGGCCAGGGTGGCGAGGACGTTGTTTTTTCTGGCGAATACCCACAAGACCGCCAGCGAGCCTCTGATTTCGCTGCGGAGGCACACGAAAAGAAAAGCATTTCCGTGGACCCTCAGAAAGGCAACCGAGCATTCCTCCTCGTGGGTAAGGAGGACTGGCCGTTCCCCGTGCCAATTGTTAAGCGCGGTGATACCTGGTCCTTCGATGCCAAAGCCGGCCGCCAAGAGCTGCTCTACCGCCGGGTCGGCAGAAATGAACTGGACGCTATTGATATCTGCCACGGTTACGTAGAAGCGCAGCAGAAATACGCACTCCAAAAGCGAGAAGGCTACGACGTGAATCAATACGCGCAGCGGATCATCAGCACTCCGGGCAAACAGGATGGCCTGGCATGGCAAAACCCGGACGGTAGTTGGGACGGCCCAATTGGAGAAAAGATCGCCGATGCGATCGAAAAGGGTTACTCCAGCAGGGCTGAGCCCTACCACGGCTATTTCTTCAAGATTCTGAAGAGGCAGGGACCCGCGGGGCCGCTCGGCGAAATGGACTTCGTGGTGAAAGGCGTGATGATCGGGGGCTTCGCCTTGGTGGCTGCGCCAGCTGAGTACGGCGTGACCGGGGTGAAGAGCTTCATCGTCGGCTACGACGGCGTTGTCTATCAGAAGGACTTCGGGCAGGCTACGCTCAATGAATTTATAAAGATGGAACGCTTCAACCCGGATCGCTCTTGGAAACCAGTGCCGGAAGCCTGAGGCAAGGTCCGAAGTCAGCAAGCCATTGCAGATGGCGGCACTAGGATCGCATGTAGTCGCGAGAGGCGCCCGCTGTGCGTGCGTCTTTACGCTTGAGGCTCAAAAAAAACTATACACTCTGGCTTTCAATCCAAGCGATTCCGGTTTCGCTTTTCCGATTGGCGTTTATCAGGCATGACTCAAGAGAGCAGTGAAACCTGGCCTTCATCGTTCACGCTAAGCGCCCTACCTGTCACTTTTGACAATTACATCGTGACGACATTTGGGGCGATATCGTGAACAGGTCAAATTGAGCCGCGATTGGAGCAAGGGAATTTGGCCCACTGTTCAAAAATCAAATCCAATAGGAGACAGGTTATGTCCCAGTTCGATGTAGGTAGAATCGCGTATCGTGTAAGCCTGTCCCTTGTAGTTCTTGCATTGTTAAGCCAGATTGTCACCGCCCAGTCCGTAAAGGTGGAAGGTCTCATCAAGGCTCGAAACGGCGACACCATGATTCTGCAGACTTCCGACTCTCCGAACCTGACGGTCCTGCTGACTGATAACTCTAAAGTGGGTCAGGTTCAGGGCGTGTTCAAGGCCCGCAGGAAGCAAATGTCGATGGCAGCGCTCATCCCGGGTCTCGCCGTCAAAGTAGAAGGAACCTATAACGATCAGAACGAATTAGTGGCGACGTCCGTCTCTTTCAAGGGCAACGATCTCGAACAAGCTGAAGCGATCGAGGCGGGTATGCACGAAACTAAGGTGCAGGTGCAGCAGGTCAAGGCGCAGGCGCTGCAGAACAAAGGTGAGTTAGAAAAACAGAATGCTGAGCTGAAATCGCAGAACGAAGCACTGCAACAGCAGCAGAAGCAAATCGCGGCCAACAAGGCGGCAGTTGAGGCTGCCATCGCGCGCTTCGGCCAACTGGATGATTATTACATCTTCGATGAAATGACCGTTTATTTCGGCAACGGGAAGATTACAGTGGATCCGAAGTATACGCCCCAACTGCTGGAGTTGGCCCACAAAGCCAAAACCATCAACGGCTTTATGATTGAGGTGAAAGGCTACGCTTCCTCCGTCGGCAGCGTGACCCTAAACCAACAGCTCAGCGAAGACCGCGCCGATGACCTTACCAATATCTTGGTTCAGCAAGGACACATTCCCCTCACTAGAATGCTGGCCCCGGGCGCCATGGGGGAGAGTCACCAGGTCGGTAACGACAAGACAGCGGAAGGGCAGGCCGAGAATCGTCGCGTAGTAGTGCGCGTTCTGCAGAACAAAGGCATCGCCGGAATATAGAGGCCAGCTCGTAGGCTTCATCCTTTTCGACCAAACCTGGATGCCACAGGACAGTCGTGACGGCGAATTGATTCGAGCTCCTGTAATCGGGGCCACGTTGTCGAAGAGTATGCCGCCGCCGAAGAAGGAATAGGTCATCAGGCATGATGAGGTCCGTTCGAACTGATGCGAAGTCGGGTGTCACCGCAAGTTGTCCGCGAGTTTCAACCGATGATCAATCAAACTTATCTCGTCTATGATCGAATCAATAGCCTGTAACTTCTGACAGTACCAAGCCCGAGCGCGCTACGTGTAGCCTCGCAATGCTTTCGGGGCTGTCCGTCTGTTCGCTGAGGGATTCTCCGGATGGTAGGAGCTCCTGAGAATGACATCGGCAAAATCTAGTGAGCGAGGCGCAAGATTTGCCCTCCCTGAACTGGATACAACCCAAAAACAAGTAATTGCCGCTCTCACAAAGACCCGCGAGTACTGGCAAACGACAACGCTGCCCTATAACCCGCTTCGGGCGAGCGAGACTGTGGAGAGCCGCTATGCTGCGGGCAAGGCGTTACGAAAGGGAGTTCCGCGGGAAAGCCATGCGGAATGGAAATCTCCGTCGCAGCGTCCTAGCGGCGCAGATTTTGTGATTGCAAGCAATGCAGGTCGACAGCCAGACTTGGTGCCTCTGCGGATGGGACGAATGGCGGTCTCACCTTTTGCCTTTTTGCGCGGTGCCGCAGCAGCCATGGCGTGGGACCTTTCGCATACTCCGATTACAGGGATTCAAACGGTAATCGATGGAGATGCGCATATTAACAACTTCGGCCTTTATGGCACTCCGCAACGCGATGTGGTCCTGGACCTGAACGATTTTGATGAAGCCATACCGGGTCCCTGGGAATGGGATCTTAAGCGGCTTGTAGCCAGCGTCGACCTCGCTGCGCGAGAAAACGGTTTCAACAAGCGCGAGCGCCGGAGGGCTGTAACGGAGTGCGCGGCTGGCTACCGCTTCAATCTTCAGCGGCTTCATCCCATGGGGTTTCTGGATTTGTGGTCTATCTACGGGTATGCGGACCGCAAACCCAAGATTATGAAAATCCCAAAGAAAACATGGGTCTTGATCCAAAAGACGGTGGAGAAGGCGAGAGCCACGACCAATGAAACGCTTCTGCACAAAGTGGCGCAGTGCTTGGCAAATGGCCGGTGGCGTTTCCGGGAGGATCGCCCAATCCTGACGCGCGTGGATGACAGAACGAGAAAGGAGGTTATCGACTCGCTGACCGAGTACCTAGAAACTGTTCCGCTAGGATACCGACAGTTTTTGCGACGATACGCAGTGGCGGACGTCGCTCACCGAGTGGTAGGAGTGGGAAGCGTGGGCACCCGCGCCTATCTGGTGCTCCTATTCGGGAACGACGCTAACGATCCACTGTTCATGCAAGTGAAGGAAGCTACCGCGCCTGCCCACGCGCCCTATTTGCCACCGATTTCCTGGAAGTCGCCGCATCAGGGACGCCGCGTGGTTTCCGGCCAACGCATGCTGCAGTCTGCTGGGGATCCCCTCTTAGGCTACACCACAATCCATGGGCGCGACTATTTCGTCCGACAAATGAAAAACATGAAGGCTTCCATGCCTCTAGAATGGCTGACCGGCGAACCCTTTCATGTCTGGAGTTTTGTTTGTGGCGGCCTGCTGGCGCGTGCACATTCCCGTGTTGGGGACGCCGCTAAAATCGCCGGCTACTGCGGCAAATCATATGTTTTGGATGAGGCGCTAGCAGAATTTGCCGAGTCCTATGCTGACCAAACTGAACAAGATCATGCCTCCCTTGTACGAGCTATTAGGCAACACCGAGTAAAGGCGGCGAAGGGATGAAAAATGGGTTCGGAGTGTCGGGACCACAAGCTCTTCCGGCCATTGTGGGTGGAAGACGACTGGCAGTAATTTTTCTGGTTTGTTCTAGTGTGCTGCATCCACTGGATAACGCCGCCGCACAAGATGTTAAAACTACTTTTGTCAAATCGGTCGATTTCAACAAATACAAGAAATATGCGTGGGGATCAAACTATCTGCTGACCCAGCAGTCTAAGGAAGATCAAGAACGCATCAACATGGCGATCGTCGATTCGATTAACCGGAGTCTGCGAGCCGCAGGCTTTGTAGAAGATGATAAGAATCCAGAGTTCAGAGTTACTTACGAAGCGGGAGGGCTCCCCAAAGCCGATGTCGCGGCGCAGCGGGACTTATATGCTACCGATATGCTCAACTACACTTGGGGTAATCTAGGAGGCATTTCCTCGGACGTGTGGATCTATAGCCTGGCGAAATTGCAGATCACCGTGACGGATGCCGCGACAAAGAGCAATCTTTGGCAAGCGACGGCGTCAAAAAAGATTAGAGACCCCATCAAATTCAGGAACAATCTCAAAGAGAATGTTGACAAATTTATTCGAAACACAATGAAGAGTTTTCCTCCGAAAAAGTGACTCAACCTCGTTCAGAGCCCGCGTTCAGGCACCGAGAGTCCACGGAGGGCTCACTAACCTAGTCTAGACTCTGTAATGAATTCGCAAAAGGAGCGCCTCACATGGAACCTCCCATTGCCCCGCCAGTTTTTGCTCTATTTCTTCTCATTGGGATGCTGCTCCTGCTGGAAATCGGCCGCCGTGTTCGAGTCAGGCGCCGCCCGAAAGAATCGGAAGGCGAGCAGAGTGGATTGAGCACGGTCGAAGGCGCGATATTCGCCCTATTTGGCTTGATGATGGCGTTCACCTTTTCAGGAGCAGCGTCGCGCCTTGCCGAGAAACGGATGTTGATCGCCGATGAAGTCAATAGCATCGAAACCGCCTATTTGCGGCTGCACTTGCTATCTCAACAGGCACAGCCTGCCCTTCGGGAATTGTTTCGCCGCTACGTGGACTCGCGGCTGGAAACCTATCGCAGGCTTCCGGATATGGTGGCTGCCAAAATGGAGATGGCCAACTCCAAAAAGATCCAGGAAGAGACCTGGACCGCGGCGGTAGCGGCCACTTCGCTCCCTGATTCTCGTCCTTTCGGTGGTCTGTTACTGCTACCAGCCATAAACAACATGATTGACATCAGCACAACCCGCACGATGGCTCTACAAAGCCATCCTCCGAGAATCATTTACGTTTTGTTGTTCGGCTTGGGACTCGTTTGTTCACTTCTGGCTGGCTATCGAATGGCAAGTGGCCAACACCGGAGTTGGCTCCACATCCTCGGCTTCACAGGTCTCACGGTTATCATTGTCTACATCATGCTTGACATCGAGTACCCACGCGCGGGCTTAATACGTCTAGAGTCCGCCGACCAACTGCTGGTCAATCTGCGCGAGAGTATGAAGTAACGGGTATGACAGAACGGGAGCCGGAGCAACCCTGTACTTCCGCAGTTAAATTTAGAATAACAATAAAACATAGGCGACGTCTGTTCCGTGGAGCGGTGTGAAGCACCCGATTAGCGGCCAACGGAGAACTGGCCGCGGCTTCAAAGGCTGGCAGATCCTTGAGTCTATGGGCCAACGCTGGCCGATTCCGCGTCCGTGCCGGCTTAGAAAGTGATCGCGCCGGAAATTTGCAGTGAGTATCCCTGAAAGGTCGATCTGGTTAGGAACTCTCGAAAATATTTCACGCCCAAGCTCGCCTTCCTAACCGGCAAAACGACGTTCGCCGCAAAACCGAGGGCGTTAACTCTGTAGTGTGCTGCCGCTTGTGCGGGGGTAACGATTGGCCCGTTCTTGTCCGTCGTCTGCCATTGACCGTAGCCGGCCAATCCCAGCTGCAGGCGCAAATCCTGTTCCAGAGGGAAAGTCTGAGTTACGGAATAATCGAGATCAAAGGTCTGACCTGGATGAATGTTGGTGCCTTGCTGGGTACCATGAAATTCGTACATCTCGAACGCGGAGATGGCGGTCGTCTTACTACTTGTCAGGTAGAATGTTTCGCCCGCAGACACGCAGTTTGTCCAATAACCAGAACCGACGTTGTTATTCGCCCCAGCCTTGAATCTGCCGGTGGGCGCTAGGAACCCATAGACGGCGCGAATTTCAGCGCGTTTTGTGCGCCAGCCCAGAATGAGCGGCTGGTAATAGGAGTCGGCCAATCCTCCGCCACCACTGAGCGCGCCCTCAACATCCGATGTAAGCGAGTTGTTGGCGATCGGCAGCGTAGCCGAAGCTGAAAATAGCGCCCCTCTCAATACCTTTACCCCTTTCTTTTTGACCCAAACAAAACTATTCATGTCCATCAGTACCGAGTTTCTCCCGATGCCCAGAACCTCGCCGTTAGGGCCCCTCAGTTCGTCGCGGAAGTACGATAAGAACGAATTTGAGTAGGTGAACCCTGAGTCGGGCGTGACCCCAGAGTTCGTAGCACTCATGCCCAGGGGATATACGCCTCTGATTTGGGCTTGCAATGGTGCGGAGGGAACAAGGAGGCTGAAAATGACTAGTAAAGCGCCTGAAATTATCAACCAGCCGGTGATATGGGTCATACTAATACTACTCGCAACCACGACTGTCCAGCGACGGCGCCAAAGTCTCCCGGCGCTAGGGAACGTCATCCGGCGCCAGCGCGATGAGCGCCCCGTTGGACCTGAGTCCCGCTGTTGAGTTGCATCGTTGCTAGATTTTTCCAAAAAGTTTCCAAGGATTCCACGCCGCCGAACAACGTGGTGAATATCGTGGAGTCCGCGAGTAGGATGTCGCCTGCTCGTGCACCGTTCGGAGGCATCCAGATGAACGTGTTGAATTCCCTATTTCCAGCTTCGGTGAAAGGGTGTGGTCTGGACATATCTATCGGTTGTCTGGCCAGAACTTGGACACACCTGGTGTCCTCGTTCGTCAGAGCATAGTGCGGCAAATGCGGGTGAAAATTGAATGTTGTAACCCCCTTGAGCCAGCCCCGCGAATCTAAGTCCCTTATCGCAGTCAATGGAGCAATCTGGTTGGTTCCGCTGACCACTGCGGGACGAAGACCGTAGCGATTTTCGACCGGTACTCCGAGCCCCTTCATTAGTGAACGGGTGTACTTGCCAAAGCGTTGTTGACGGGGAACCAAGGGGTCTCCGTGGTGCGCATACTCCATCTCACGTTCATTCAGGTCGGGTGACACCCCGACGTCGTGATGTGGGCCAAGAATCAGGCACGTTCCTTCGCGGGTCAGGAACTGCCTGATTGCCTCGATTTCCTCCTTGCCGGCTTCCTGTTCGGTGACCATGTGGTCGAGACCAAACACCATCAGCGTGTCTGTGTCGGAGAGCACTCGTTCGTCGAGCGGCAGTCGCTGGCCAGCCTGGTCGATCCGCTGGTAAACAGCGACGGGTTGCCCTGTCGCCTCGCCGACGAGCGCCTGGAACCTGACTGTCGATAAGTGGAACAGCTCAAGGGTGCCGGCAATCCCCTGCAAAAACATCTTCTCGGAATATTCCACGCTCTCGTAATCGGGCCAGCCAACTCGGCGAACTTCCGTCATCGTTGAAAAGCGATTGTCTAGTTCAGCAACATCTCGATTGGCCTCCCAGGGGTAACTCCAAGTCCAGTAAATGGTGAACCGTCGTTTGTCAGGAGTGTATTTTCTCTGGATATGGATTTGGTTGTAAGTTCGTGCTCTGTATTTCGTTTCGCCCATCGGGCGACTCCTTCCTATTGTTACGCCCCTTGGGCGTGGCTCTTGTTCGTGAGTGCCGTGAGATATCGAAGCGCCTTTATTCCCGGTAGGAAGAAATAGGCGCCACCTCTTACGGTCGTAAAGGCGGGCAGGGCCGTGATCTTTTTTCGAATCGGCCGCTTCGGAATCGTCATGTCATAGGTGCCATCCTGGGTGCCTACAAAAGGATCTCGCTCGTTGCCTAATTCGTGAAAGTTCGGGTCGTTCGCCCACACATTCATAGCGAACTCGAACTGGCGAACTAGGCTCGCGCATCCAATAAACGCAGCGATGCCCCGTTCCTTGCCGTCCTCGGGCGCTCCCTCGGGCAATGGTGGGCCATATGTGCCTCCGCGCCGGATCATCTTGCGTCGCTTCATGTTCGTTGCTGTGTCCCGTGGGTTCATGCGACGAATATGTGAACCCAGCGGACACGCATAGCCGTACGGATCCTTCTCTGCATAAGCAAAATCATTGTTGTGCTGCAGGTCTGCGCCGAGTTCGGGATCGTCCTTGTCCGGCGCGAGGACAAGTGGTGCACCACTGCGCCATCGCCCCATCAGCTTGGCTGCGATCAACTCTTGTTGCTCATGGGTCTCGCCGTGTTGCCGCAGAAAATCGCGAAAGGCGCCGACATGTTCCTCCAAACGAACATATGCCAGGTAGCTACCATTGCGCGAAAGGATCGCGGGCTGTGGCAGTGCAGCAGGTCCCCCCTCTTCGTCCGGATAGCCGAGAAAGAATTCGCCTGCTTCGATGGCCGGCCCGGAGCCAGGCGTCGGTTCCACGAGGGTTCCTTCGATCACGGGCTGCGAGAGCCGATCGTGATAGCCAAAGTGTTCGTGCGGGTAGCCAAACGGCGGTAGGGCCTCGAGGTCCAAGGATGAAAGCGCCTCCACACCGGTGCACCGCGAGAGGTACTCTTGATGCTCCCGGGTGCATCGCTCGCGTTCCTCCACATTGCGGGCAAAGAGCACGACAATGGCGTGAAGACTGGGATTTGCCATGCCCCCAATCCAATGATCTGGATGATTTGCCCCTGTGGCGCCGAGGGTATTCGCTCGGGCGGCCATTCCTTGCTGAAACTCTTCCGGAAAAGTAGCCAACGACGCGTCATCAACGCCAAGAGCCTTCAGGCCATTCCATGTAAATGCGACGGTGACCCATCGGGAATCGAGGTGGCTCGACCCAACTGTTTGTGCGGTACCCACTTTCGCGAGGATGCCTGCCAACCAGGTACGGGCTCCTTCCGCATTGTGAAAACTTAGGAATTCGTAACGCGCAGCAAGTGCTGGAGGGCGTGCAATCAGAAAATGCTGGATGTCATCAAGTTCTAGCATGCGGTCTCTTCGCAGTGAATTTGCCTACTGCATCTGGTCGAGCATCTTGGAAAAGGCCGCCTTCAGCTTCAAAGCCTTTTTGATCTCGCCAGCGCTGACGAACGGATACTCACCGTACTCTAGGAAGCTCGGACATTGATGCTCGCGAACAAATTTGACGAACGCCGGTGGACTCGTCTTCCAGTCTTCTGGGAATCCTTCGAGATTCTCGAACACAGTGTCTACTCCCGCTGCAGCGAACAACGCGATGGCGTCCTCGGTGTACTTGTCAAAATCGGTGTCGAAGATTCCCTGATACATAAAGTACTTGTCCTTGCCGATGTCGAAGAGCACCCACCTCAAATAGTGGAGCTTGAGCGGCGCGAGCAGGTCGGGCGATCCTTGCAGAGACTTCTCGATTGTCTTTCCGTATTCGCGGATCACCTCCTCTGTTCCGGGCTTGGTCTTCGCAATGATCGTAAAGCCATAACACGCGGGACTTTTCGGATAAACTGGACCATATCTCCCCTGTTCGAGCTTAAAATATCCTTCCTTCGGAATGGCCATCGCTCGAGGCTTCGTCCAGTCGTTTTCGGTCGCGCTTGTCCCGGTTTTCGATTGTGCCGGTTCGCGTTGCTGCCTTGCTTGCGTCGCCATTTTTCCCTCCCGCGTTGCGCGCTCAGGGCTATCGTAATCTCGGCCCCATGCTCCAATTTCTTGGCGTTCTAGAACCTTCGAAAAAACACCGCGTGACCACCACTCCTGCCGTCAACGCTGCCTCTCGTGGCCCTGATAGGCTAACTTGGCCCCATGATCGGCGAGAACCAACTGTTAGTTCTGTCAGTAAGCGGACTGCCACACTTCCGGATTTCCATTGTCGGCTCTCGGGCTGTTCTGTCGGTTGGCGCACTTTGGGACACGGTCCGTGCCCAAAGCAACGATACGTTCTCGGCGAGCGATCAGACGAGGGCAGGTCCAAAGTAGAACTCGCCAAGTCTTACCTCCGTGGCCCACTGAAGCCGGTGGCGCACCAGAAAAAGTGGGCTGAATTCGTACGGACGGCGGGTTACGACTGGCCTCACGTACTTGTCGCGCTAGACACAGCGGGGGATCGCCGCTCCGTCCAAGCGTCCCTCCCTAAGTGGATCGCGAACTCATGGACACAGCCAGGTGACTTAGGCCTCTCGGTACACGGTCAATTTGATGGACCTGGGGCTTGTTTATCGTGTTTGTACCTCCGGACGCAACCTGCCCTCAAGGCTGCCAATAGGTTCTGCATCTGCGAGGATAGCGACTACTTGACTGCTTACCGGGCGAAATACGGGGCCGACCGCGCACGGAAGTGAGCGTTGGTGATAGGCAACGAGCGGGTGGAAATACACTGGGCGTTACGCCTCGCGACCTGAAGGAGAGCGAGTTTCACAGAATCGCGGACGAATTGGGCAACAGGAAGATCGACTTGCTCCTGATCCATGTCGCGGAGGGATCTTCTGCCACGCCCTACTCAGTGCGAGAGTGGAGAACACGCTTGATGAAATGGCATTGGCCGAGCAGGACGATGTCCAAAAAGCTGGGGACGTGTATCGCTGGAAAAAACACTATCGCTTTCGTATTCGCTGAGTCCCGCGGAAAAAGCGCGGGCCATCCGGAGTTTGCGGACAACTTAGGGACAACTGAGGAGCAGGGGAAAGCAGCAAAAACGCCCGGATGCAACGCCACGTAAAGCACTTAGATTTCCCGCCTCCACGGCTACGAACCAGAAGGTCGGGAGTTCGAGTCCCCCCGGGCGCACCACTTTCCGCTATCTTCGCATGGAAAAACGCGGGTGCAATTGATAGCATCGCGCGCATGTTGAGCCTACTTCTTGCATTGATCAGTTTGTTCGGTGTTTCTCCCTCCAACGATTTGCCAACGAAAAAGTACTTGGACCTTGCGGCGGTCAAGACCATGGTAGCGGCCGCTGAAGCCGAAGCGAAGAAACGCAATGTCGATGTGACCATCTGCATTGTGGACGACAGCGGAAACCTGCTGTTTCTGCAGAAGGGCGACGCGGCGCCGATCAATACGATCGAGTTCGCACCGAAGAAAGCGCGGCACGCGGCGATGTACAAGAGCCCTTCGAAAGAAGGGGCTGATGCGGTGAAAAAAGGCAGCATCGAAGCGCTGGCGTTCCCGCACTTCTTCCCGAATCAGGGCGGATTGCCGATTGTGGCGGAGGGGCGGATTCTGGGTGGGATTGCGGCGAGCGGCGCGAAATCGGAGATCGATGAGGCCATCGCGCAGGCGGCCCTAGATGCGCTATTTAAGAAATAAGAGAAGCTCGCAAGGTCAACGTCGATACGTAATCCTGTTACGCGACCTTGCAAGCAGAGTTGTTGCGTTGTTCGATGACTTACATGGTGAGGACGACGCGGAATTGTGCCTTACCGCTGGTCATCCGGGCGTAGGCCTGCTTGACTTGATCGAGAGGAAACTTTTCTATCATCGGTCGGACGCCGGTTAGCTCGGCGAAACGCAGAGTGTCCTCGGAATCGGTGGGGACGCCGGAAGCCCAGCCCTGGATGCGTTTGCTGCCTTGAATCATAAGACCGGTTGAAACCTCAATAGGGTCGGGGCCTGCGCCGACTACGAGCAGGGTGCCCCTTGGAGCGAGGCCGGGAAGGAGCTCGGTCATGGCTTTGCCGCTGGGGGCTGTTGCCAGAATTACCTGAGCGCCACCGAGCTTTTGCAGTTCGGCGGCCGCATTCGTGGCGGCGCTGTCAATGTAAAACTGGGCGCCGAGCTTTCGCGCGAGTGGCTCGGCTTCTTTGCCACGGGAGATCGCGACGACGCGAAAGCCAAATTTGCTGGCAAACTGAACGCCGAGGTGGCCAAGTCCGCCAATGCCTTGCACTGCGACGAGGTCGCCGGGCATGGCGCCGGTGTGACGCAGGGAATTGTAGGTAGTGATGCCGGCGCAGAGAAGCGGGCCGGCTTCGGCGGCATCGAGGGAGTCCGGCATCGAGGCGAGAGCCTCGACTGGCGCGATCATGTATTCGGCATAGCCGCCGTCGTAATGGAAGCCTGTGATTTTTAGTTGCGTGCAATTAGCGAAATCGCCGCGACGGCAGTAGAGGCAAGTGTTGTCCTGTCCGCCATGCCAGCCGACGCCAACGCGCTGACCTTGTTTCCAGGCCGTGACGTCAGGACCGAGCTCGGCAATAACTCCGGCAACTTCGTGGCCGGGAGAGCGCGGATAGGTCAAGCCGGGCCAGAGCCCGTCCTTGACAAGGTGGTCGCTGAAGCAGATGCCGCAGGCTTGCACGCGGATGCGGACCTGGCCTGGGCCGGGCTGCGGGATTTCGCGTTCTTGAATTTCGAAATCTGCGCCAGGTTTGGGGACTACGGCGATCTTCATTTTTGGCATTTGGCTATTTCCCTCGGCTTATGCAAATAGTCTCCTTTGATGCGCCACGCAGCTAATTGGGTGTGGTTAAGGCGGCAGGAGATTTGCCACGGACGCAGGAGTGCTGGAGCCGCTGCAGTTCGTGCTAGAGTTTGCGGTTCCGGTTGGCTGGTGGTTGCGAGGATTGCGGGAGGAAGAATTGGCGTATCGGGATTTGCGGGAATTTGTGAAGAAGCTGGAGAAAGAAGGGGAATTGAAGCGCGTTCGGACAGAAGTCGATCCGAATTTGGAGATCACGGAAATTGTGCAGCGCGTGGGGCGCGATGCGGGGCATGAACCAGGCGGCGGACGAGGATTGCGGGGGCAAAGCGGGCATCCGGGAATGGCTGTTCCACACGAAGGGAATTTCGCGCTGCTGTTTGAGAAGCCGCGCGGCTCGCGGGTACCGCTGCTCGTGAACACGTTTGGGAGCGTGCGGCGGATGTGCCTGGCATTTGAGGTCAGCGAGTTGGATGAGGTCGCGGCGCGAATTCGAGGATTTCTCGACATGCAGTCGCCTGCGGGATTGTTCGACAAGATCAAAATGCTGCCGAAGCTTGCGGAACTGGGATCATTTTTCCCGAAGACCGTGAAGACAGGTGACTGCAAGGATGTGCGGCGTCACGGGAACGATGTGAATCTGTTCGATTTTCCAATTCTGAAATGTTGGCCGCAGGATGGCGGGCGCTTTATTACGTTTCCGCTCGTATTCACGCGCAATCCGGAAACAGGGAAGCGCAACGTGGGGATGTATCGAATGCAGCTGTATGACGAGCGGACTACGGGCATGCACTGGCAGACGCAAAAGCATGGTGCAGAGCATTTTCGCCGCGCGAGGGCGGCGAATCCCGAGGGACGAATTCCCGTCGCAGTGGCGATTGGCGCCGATCCCGCGACAGCGCTTGCGGGGATGCTGCCCATTCCGCCGGACCTGGACGAAATGATGTTCGCGGGATTCTTGCGGCGCGATCCCGTGGAAATGGTTCCGTGCGAGACGAATGATCTCGAGGTGCCGGCCAACGCGGAGATTGTGCTGGAAGGCTATGTGAATCTGAACGAAATGCGCACGGAAGGGCCATTCGGCGATCACACCGGATTTTATTCGCTGGAAGGCGAGTTCCCTGTGTTTCATGTGGAGTGTGTGACGCATAGGAAAGATCCGATTTATCTGACCACGGTGGTGGGGCCGCCGCCGCAGGAAGACTTTTATATGGGTTATGCGGTGGAGCGCGTTTTTCTGCCGGTTATGAAGATGCAATATCCGGAGATCGTGGATGTGGCGATGCCGGCGGAAGGAATTTTTCACAATCTGATGATTGTGGCGATCCGAAAATCGTATCCGGGGCACGCCCGGAAAATCATGAGCGCGATTTGGTCGCTGGGGCAGGCAATGTTCACCAAGGTGATCGTGGTCGTGGACCATGACGTGGATATTCACAACTTCAGCGAAGTTGTGTGGAAGACGCTCTGCGCGCTAGACCCTGAGCGCGATGTGCAATTTGTGTTCGGGCCGACCGACACGCTCGATCATGCTGCGCGAATCCAGGATTACGGGTCGAAAATGGGGATTGATGCCACGCGCAAGTGGGCTTCCGAGGGATTTACGCGCCCATGGCCGGATGAGATCCGTATGGACGGGCTGACGAAGGCCAAAATCGATGCAATCTGGAAATCACTGGGACTGTAAAGAAGGGCGGAGCATTGGCCAACGCAAACCGTTGGAGACAAAGGATAACCGTCCGAACGGGCAGGTCCATGACCATCGAAACCACAAGTAATAGTGGTTTGTGGCCGAGAGTACCCACGTACTAGGATTACCACCCCAGAATACCCATTGATTGCCTGAAATAACCCCCTATTCTTAGGGCAACTGCGGCCTAGAATCCCTTGACGGTCGGTGCAGCGCGGTGTCATAACCTCTGTCACGGGGAGTGCCCCAAAGGTTTAGCAGCGTCAACTGGGGTGCACCAGTGGTCGGGTTTCCAGCGGCGTATGGCTTAGTGCGCCAGGGGTTGTGTTCCTCGTGAGCGAATCGCGCGAAGTGATGAACGTGCGGCAGGCGTCGCAGTATCTGGGAATATCCCCGGATACGCTGTACCGGTATATCACTGAAGGCGAGATTCCCGCATTCAAACTCGGCAACCGTTGGAAACTTAGGAAAACCATTCTGGATCGCTGGATGGAACGCAAGATGAGCCAGGTGCAAAGGCGCCGGTAGTTTTGCGAGGGTCGGAGAAAGAGGCCGCGTTATGTCGTTATTCGGCGGAAAGAGCAGGCAGTTGGTGGGACTGGACATCGGGTCCAGTTCGATCAAGGCCGTGGAGCTGAAGGCCACCAAGGGCGGATACGAACTGGTGAGCTTCGGAACCGAACATTTGGCGCAGGACACGGTGGTAGATGGCGCGATTATGGACGCGCCGCAGGTGGCCAATGCCATCAGCAAGATTTTTGACGCGCAGCGGATCAAGACGAAAAATGTGGCGACATCCGTTTCGGGACATTCCGTGATCGTTAAGCGCGTGCCGCTCCCGTTGATGACCGAAGACGAGCTTTACGATCGCATTCCGTCGGAAGCCAGCCAACATATTCCGTTTGATATTGCGGACGTGAATTTGAGTTATCAGCTGTTGGAATCGATGGATTCGCAGATGGACGTGCTGCTCGTGGCCGTGAAGAAGGACAAGATTCTGAACCACACGAACGTACTGGCGCAGGCCGGCAAAACTCCAGTCGTGGTAGACATCGACGCGTTTGGCTTGCAGAACTGCTTTGAAGTGAACTACGACCCTGACGCGGGGCAAACGGTTGCGCTCCTGAACGTCGGCGCCAGCGTTATGAACATCAACATCGTGCGCGGTGGCGTGCCGTTGTTTACGCGCGACGTAAGCGTCGGCGGCAATCAATATACCGATGCGCTGCAGAAAGAACTGGACCTGAGCTTTGAGGATGCGGAGCGGCTGAAGAAGGGCGATTCGCTGCCGAGCGTCACCGACGAACAGAAGCAGCAGATCTTGCGAAGCGTCTCCGATATTTTGACGCTGGAAATCCAGAAGACATTCGACTTTTTCCGCGCCACGGCGAGCGGCGAGAATATCCAGCGCATCGTGGTGGCGGGTGGAACGGCGCGCGTTCCTGGCTTGGTGGACCTGCTGCGCGAGGAATTCGCAATGCCGGTCGAGGAATTGAATCCTTTCCGGAAAGTGCTAGTGAACCCCAGCAAGCACAGTGAGGACCAGATTCGCGAAATGGGCCCTCGGCTTGCAATAGCCGTGGGGCTGGCACTTAGGAGCTTTGACTAGCCATGATTCGCATAAATCTTCTCGGACAAACGCGACCAAGGGCCGCGCGGCGCCCAGTCGACACCGGCGCGGCACTGCCGCTCGTTTTCGTGGGCGCGGGAGCGGCGTTGGGCGTGCTGGCGTTGTTTCTGCTGTACCTCTCCTGGCAGAAGCAACTAAACGACGAGAATACGCGCATTAAGCAACTGCAAGCCCAGAAAGCTGACCTGGAACAGATCAAGCAGCAAGTGGACACGTTTGAGGCACAGAAGAAGATTTTAACGCAGAGGGTGCAGACCATCGAGCAGTTGCAGCGCGACCGCACAGGCGCCCAGGAATTGCTGGATGAAATCGCCAGCACGGTGTCGCGCACGGAAAATCTCTGGCTAATCACGATGACGCGCAAGGGAAACAATCTTTCCATGGATGGAGCAGCGGCTTCTGTGAATTCGGTGGCCAATTTCATTACCGCGCTAAAGCGTTCGGGGTACTTCCAGAAGGTGGAGATCAAGGAAACAAAGCAGGACGAAAAGAACTCGGGAATACAGACCTTCTTGTTTCAAATGAGTGCGGAAATCAGCCCACCGCAACTGGCACCGGTAACGGCACGTCCACAGCAGCCGAAAGCCGTGGGAACTCCGGCAAATACGGCAGCTCCGGCGAAGAAAGGGTAACGAGCCATGGCCAACCCACTACGCGACATGTCGTTGATCATGCAGGTGCTCCTGGCTTTGGCGATTACCGTCGTTTTGGTGGTTGTGGGAGTTTACGTCCCAGGCTCTCCTGTGGCGCAGGAGCGCGACGAGGTGGACAAAGCGGTACGGCAGCGCGCGCAACTCAACCAGGAAGTTACGCAGTTGCAAGTCTACCGGCAGCGCTACAGCGAATTGAAGTCCCAGATGGACGCGCTGAACAAGCAATTAGATACGTTGAAAACGATCGTGCCGGAAGACAAGGAGACTGACGAGTTTATCCGCTTGGTGCAGGGTGCAGCAGCGGCTTCGAACGTGCAACTGCGGCGCTTGACGTCGCAAGCGATTGTGACGAAGGAATATCACTACGAGATGCCCTTTGAAGTGCAAGCGGACGGCCCGTACTTCAATATTCTGGACTTCTTCGGGCGATTGGGTCGGCTTTCTCGCATCATCAACGTGGGCGACTTGGTCTTCGCGGACCCAGCGAGCAGCGGCAACAAGGGTGCGAAGTATCCGGTTCGCCCGGGCACCACGGTCTCTGGAGTTTTTACAGCTACAACGTTCTTTACCAAGCCGAGTGATGCCGGCGCAACTGCGACAGGTCCGGCGAAACCGGCGGGGAAACCCTGAACGGGAATGAGCGAAATATGCGTTTTGTGAAGACTCTCGTACTCGGGATAACGATGGCGGCAATCACGCCAGGCCTGCATGCACAGGCGAAGCCCGCGAGCGGCACGGGTACAAATCCCGCGACGCCTGCGACCGCGAAACCTGCGCCTCAAGCCGCGAAGCCTGCCGAGAAAACAGCCGCTAAGCCGGCTGCGCAAACGCCGGCAAAACCGGCGGCAGCTCCCGCTTCTGCCGGACAAACTAAACCGGCAGCTTCCGATTCCAAGAAATCAGCGGCGGCCGGCGTCAAGCCAGCCGCGCCAGCGACGAGCGTGAAGCCAGTGCCGCAAGCTGCAAAGCCGGCGACGCCGCAGAAAAAGGCGCCAAAGCAAGCGGCAAAGAAATCGAGTCCGAAAACCACAAAGCCAGCGACATCTTCCGCAAGTGCAGCGGCCCAAGATAAAGAGGTAAGAGTTGCCAAGCGTGATCCTTTCGAATCGCTAATAGGCCGCGAACATGGTGGCGGTCCGACGGGACCTTTTCCCGCAGGCAAAGCGGGATTGCAGGTCAGCACATTGCGCCTCGACGGAATCGTTCGCGCTCCCAATGGGATGATCGCGGTGGTTTCCAACCCGCAATCGCGGACCTATTTTCTCCGAGACGGGGATCAGTTATTTGATGGCCGTGTCGAAAAAATCGCTATGGATGGAGTGTCTTTCCACGAAGTCGGAAAAGACGCTTTCGGAAAGCCTGTGGAGCGCCAAGTGAATAAACGAATTTACGCTAGTGCAGGAGAACAGCAATGACGACGAATTGGCCGGCCATTCGAATTGGCTGCCTGATGTTTGTGAGCGCGGCACTGGCGACCAGCCCGTCCGGCGCTCAAACGCAGGAGCCCGCCGCCAGCGCGACGGCATCGGTAATTTCGAGCGTCGCGATCACGCAGGGCGCACAGCGCGCCAGCGTGCGCGTTCAAGGCGCTGGACCGCTGGAGGTCCACGCGGCGCGGGTACAGAATCCCGACCGTCTTGTGCTTGACTTCAGCGATGCGAAGCTGGCCGTGCAAAAGACAGTGATTCCCGGCGTTTCCGCTCCAGTTCGCGGCGTCCGCCTGGGACAGTTTCGGCCAGACGTAGCGCGAGTGGTAATCGACCTCACTGCGGCGATGCCGTATCAGATTTCTCGTGATGGCGTCTCAGTCGTGGTTTCCTTTGCCACGGTTGCGCAGGTTCCCGCGGAGTCCGCGCCGACACTGAAAGCCGCATCGGAGAAAATCCCCGTGGATCGCCCGGCATTTCGCTACGACGTCTCCGGGCCGCACAGCGCGGTTTCCTCCGCAAAGCTTCGTAGGGTTTCTGCTCCTCGTTTCGCGTTGCCCGGCGAACTGACCCAGCCCTCAGTCCTTCTGGCATCGTTTGGCGGGAGCACGGAACCTGCGCGTCCGACGCCGCAGCAGGCTGCGCAGCAGCAATCCGGGAATGCGGCAGCGACCGTAGCGAACTCACAGGCGACAGCAACTGGAAGGTACACCGGCGAGCCCATCTCGGTGAACCTCAAAGATGTGGACCTGAAAGACTTCTTCCGCCTGATTCACGAAATTAGCGGACTGAATGTGGTGCTCGATCCGGCGGTGAAGGGAAGCCTGACGATCGTGCTGGATGAGGTGCCATGGGATCAGGCGCTCGACATCGTGCTGCAGAACAACGGGCTCGACAAGCAGCTCAGCGGTAACGTCCTGCGCATCGCCACGCGCGATACGATGAAGAAGGAAGCGGAAGGTCAGCGCGATCTTGAAAGAGCGCAAGCCGAGGCGGTTGCGCCGGTGACCGTGACCCGTGTGCTTAGCTACGGGAAAGCCGAGAAGATGAAAGACACGCTGAAAAAGTTTCTATCATCGCGCGGCGATATTCTTTCCGACGATCGTTCAAATCAGCTCATCATTCGAGATATCCCGTCGGTCATTCCAGTCATCGATAATTTAATTCGCCAACTAGACCGCAAGTCGCAGCAGGTGGAGATCGAGGCGCGTGTAGTTTCTGCCAGCCGCTCATTCGCTCAAGATATCGGTGTGCAGCTCGGCTTTGCTGGAACGGCTACAAGCGGGCGTAGCGTGATCGCCGGCAATCCGGCCGTGGGAACCAGCACCACGACCAGTTCTCCGATACCGCCGCCTTTCATTGGCACTGGAACCAGCGGTAGCGGTACCCCGTTGCCGCTGAACGTCAATCTGGGAGCCGCCGCGCCAACAAGCGGGCTATTCCTAGGGCACCGTTCACCGAATTTTGCCGTCGACTTCTTCATCACGGCTGCGGAAACGAAGGGCGTTGGCAAACTGCTCTCAAAACCACGCGTGGTGACCCAGAACAACGAAAAGGCGGTCATCAAGCAGGGTCAAAAGATCCCGATTCAGACGACAATCAATAACACGATTTCTATCCAATTCATTGATGCTGTGCTGAAACTGGAAGTGACACCGCAAATTACCGCGGAAGGCACCGTGTTCATGGATGTGTTGGTCGAGAACACGCAGATCAATGCTGGCATCCCACGCATTCAGGGTGTTCCAGCATTGGACACGCAGTCTGAAGAGACGAAGGTTCTCGTGGCGGATGGCGGCACGGTTGTTGTCGGGGGAATTATCATCTCGAGCCAAAACGTCACCACCACTGAGGTGCCTCTGCTCGGCAGCCTGCCGCTCATCGGCCACCTCTTCAAGCGCAACAACGTGATCATCAATTCGCAGGAGTTGTTGTTCTTCCTTACGCCGAGGATTATCCCCGGATAACGCGAGACAGCTTAGTAGCGCTACAATTTTAATCAGGATGGCACTCGAGGAGACTGCGGTCTCCTCGAACCTTTTATGAACGCACCCTTTGCGCAGAGAAGACGGGCGTTGCAGACGCAGCTTGTCGCAAGAGGCTTGTCGGGCATCCTCTCGATGAATCCAGCGGATTGGTATTATCTGACCGGATTCACTGGGGAGGCTGGCGCTTTGCTCATTTCGCGAAGCGGATCCTCTTTCGTAACGGACGGGCGGTTTTCGGTCCAGGCCAAGGAGGAGACGTCGGGAATTCGGATTGTAAAGCAGGAGCCGTCGTTGATGGCCACGGTGGGCAAGTTGTTGCGCGGTCGCGTGCGTGGAAGGATTGGGTTTGACGCCGGTCAAATCACCGTCGAGCAGTTTCGGACGCTGCGCCGGGCCGCCGGGCCGCGTGTGCGCTTGTCGGCGGCGCACGGCGAAATCAGTTCGTTGCGGCAGCGGAAAGATCCGGCGGAAATCGCGCAGATGCGCAAAGCCGCGCTCCTCGGAGATGGAGTCGTCGCCGCAGCTTTCAAGCTGCTGAAGCCCGGCGTGCGCGAGATTGAGGTCGCGGCGGAGATCGAATATCAGATGCGGAGCCGCGGAGCTTCGGGTCCGGCGTTCCAGACGATCGTGGCGTTCGGCGCTCGTTCAGCCCATCCGCATGCGCGGCCCACCGAAAAACGGCTGGGCAAAAATGAATTGGTGGTACTGGACCTGGGTGTTATACTCGGCCACTATTGCAGCGATATTACGCGGACTGTCTTCGTTGGCCGCGCTCCTGCGCGCATACGCGGATGGTATCGCGCGGTCCGGGAAGCCCAGGCGTCCGCCGTAGCCGCGGTGAAGGGCGGCGCGACCTGTGGGGAGGTCGATGCAGCCGCCAGAGACGTTCTGAAACGTTACCGGTTGGACAGGTATTTCGTGCACAGCACCGGACATGGGCTCGGGCTGGAAGTGCATGAGGATCCCCGCGTGGCGCGCGGACAGAAGCACGTATTGGTTCCAGGGAATGTAATTACGATTGAGCCCGGGGTTTACGTGCCAGGCGTCGGAGGAATTCGCATTGAGGACGACGTCGCGGTACATGCTGGGCGAACAGAAGTGCTCACCCGTGTTCCGCGGGACCTTATCGAGATTTGAACAGGCATGAAACCGAAAAAACCCTCAAAACCAAGCGCCAATTCGCAGTTTGCCGGCACGGAAATCGAGCATATCGAGCATCTGCTGAATTTCATGACCGAGCACAACCTCGAGGAGTTTGAATACTCGCGTGGCGACCTCAAGATTCGCCTGAAGAAACCTTCGGTAAATGCAGCTATCGGTGTTCGACAGTTCGCGGCGCCAGAAATCATCATCCCCGGCGCCGCGCAAACTCAGCAGCCCCCATCTGCACCGGCTGCTCCCGCCGCTACGGCGGAAACACGTGCTACCGAGGAACTGCATCTGGTGAAATCGCCGATTGTGGGCACTTATTACGAATCGCCGAGTCCTGGAGCCGAGGCATTTGTTAAGGTCGGCGCTTATGTGGAGACCGGACAAACGCTATGCATCGTCGAGGCCATGAAGCTGATGAATGAGATTGAATCGGACATGAGCGGCGAGGTCCTGCGTATCTTCGTGGAAAACGGGCAGCCCGTCGAATATGGCCAGCCGCTCTTCGGCATCCATCCTCGGCGGAAGAAATAGCCCCACCGAATATGTTCCAGAAAATTCTAGTTGCCAATCGCGGGGAAATCGCGCTTCGGGTCATCTGCGCGTGCAAAGAGCTTGGAATTTCCACGGTGGCGGTTTACTCCGAGGCAGACCGCAATTCCCTCCACGTGCGTTTTGCCGACGAAGCCGTGTGCATTGGTCCGCCGCGCAGCAGTGAAAGCTATCTGAATATTCCGCAAGTGATCAGCGCCGCGGAAATCACCAATGTCGACGCCATTCATCCTGGATATGGTTTTCTCTCAGAGAATGCCAACTTCGCCAAGGTTTGCGAGGCTTCCGAGATCACGTTTATCGGCCCGACCGCTGAAGTCATCGAAATGATGGGGGAGAAGGATCGCGCGCGCAGGGAAGTAAAAGCAGCGGGGCTGCCTACCATTCCGGGAAGCGACGGTATCGTGGAGGGGGAAGAGCAGCTTGGGAAGGAGGCCGCGCGAATTGGCTATCCGCTAATCCTCAAGGCAGTTGCGGGTGGCGGTGGGCGCGGTATGCGCGTTGTACGCAACCAGGGCGAATTGCTTTCCGCGTACCAGACCGCGCGTAGCGAGGCGCAGCAGGCGTTTGGGAATCCAGACGTGTATGCGGAGCGGTTTCTGGAGCATCCGCGGCACATTGAGTTTCAGGTGCTCGGCGACCAGCACGGCAAGATTATCCATCTGGGCGAGCGCGAATGCAGCATTCAGCGGCGCCACCAGAAACTGATTGAGGAATCGCCGTCTCCAGGCATGGATGCCAAGAGGCGCAAAGAGCTGGGCATGAAAGTCGTGCGTGCGCTGGAAAAAATCGGCTACACCAACGCCGGCACCGTTGAATTCCTGATGGACCAGGATGGGTCGCTGTATTTCATCGAAATGAATACCCGCATTCAGGTCGAGCACCCGGTCACGGAGTTGGTCACGGGCGTGGATCTGATTAAGGCGCAGATTCGCATAGCGGCCGGGGAACGCCTTGAGGACGCTGTTGGTGAAATGCAATTCTCGGGTCATGCCATCGAGTGCCGCATCAACGCCGAGGATCCCGATACGTTCGTTCCGTCGGCCGGACGCATCACAACCTTTCAGGCGCCGGGAGGAACCGGTGTGCGCGTGGATTCCGCTGCCTATGCTGACGCTGTGATTCCACCGTACTACGATTCGATGATCGCAAAGCTCATCGTCAAGGGCCGCGACCGCGCGGAAGCCGTTGGACGCATGAAACGCGCTCTGGAAATGTTTGTGATCGAGGGCATCAAGACCTCGATTCCGCTGCATCGGCGCATCCTTGCCGACGCTGATTTCGGGGCAGGGAAAATCGATACGCATTTCATCGAGCGGTTGCTGGGAACGAACGGAAAATAGCTTTATGCGTCTTGTTCTGCCTAGGCTGTATGTGATACTAGACGCAACGTTGCTCAACAATTCTCCACATGATTGCGCGCAGGAACTTGCCGCTGCTGGTGTCCGGCTGCTGCAATACCGCCACAAGACGGCCTCGGCGCGGGATTTGCTGGCGACTTCGCGGGAACTCGTCTCTTCGCTAAATTCCCATGGAGCTTCTTTGGTTGTAAACGATCGGCCCGATGTAGCTGTTCTCGCTGGGGCCGCGGGCGTGCACGTCGGGCAAGAGGATTTGGAGCCGGAGCAGGCGCGTGCCGTCGTCGGAAACGAAATGTGGATCGGCACCTCAACGCATAACATGGAACAGTTTCGACGGGCTGCCGCGACCTCTGCGGACTACATTGCTGTCGGACCCATTTTCCCTACTACGTCCAAATCAAATCCCGATCCAGTTGTGGGACTGGAATTGATCCGCCAGGTGCGCAATCTCACTGAGAAGCCGATTGTGGCCATTGGCGGTATTACGGTTGAGCGCGCGGCTTCGGTGATTGAAGCTGGCGCCGACTGCGTTGCGGTGATCCGCGGTATTGTGTGCGCGGCGAAGCCCGTCGAGCGAGCGCGGCGTTTTCTGGACGCGCTTGGCGCGGCCAATCACGCCGCCGCGATCTAAGGATTTACAGAATGGCTGACGCGACGCAAACCATCCAGCAGCCGGTCGCCGCGAAACAAGAAGCCGGGTTTGTTCGCGCCATCGGGCTCTTTGACGGCACGATGATCGTCGTGGGCTCGATGATTGGCTCCGGCATTTTCATCGTGGCGGCCGGAATTTCACGCCAGACGGGCTCGCCGGCTGGATTGCTGCTCACCTGGATTCTTACGGGACTCCTCACGGTCTTTGCGGCGATTTCCTATGGGGAATTGGCGGGGATGTTTCCGCGGGCCGGCGGCCAGTATGTCTACCTGAGGGAAGCGTATTCACCACTTTGGGGCTTTCTTTACGGGTGGACACTGTTCCTGGTGATTCAAACGGGGACTATCGCAGCCGTCGCTGTGGGTTTCGCCCGGTACCTGGGCGTCCTGTTTCCCGCAATTTCGCCCACGGCTTGGATCATCCCGCCGATTGCACTCTCGTCTAAGTACGCTATAAGCCTGTCAGTCCAGCAACTCATCGCTATATTGATGATTGTCTTTCTCACCTTCCTCAACACGCGGGGCGTGCGCATTGGCAAGCTCATTCAGAATGTCTTCACCAGCGCCAAAACGCTCGCCCTGCTTGGCCTGATCTTCGTATGCGTTTTCATCGGCCGCAATGCCGCCGCCATCTCCGATAACTTCGGACACTTCTGGACCATTCGTGGAGCGCAACCCCTTGAACCTGGAGCAAGTTTTCTGCGAGGGCTCGTCCCCACTCTGACCGCCGCCTCGGGCGCTTTTGGATTGTTTGTCGCTTACGGTGTTGCGCAAGTCGGTTCGCTCTTTTCCGCTGACGCGTGGAATAACATTGGCTTCACCGCCGCGGAAGTCAAAAACCCCAAGAGGGATGTTGCGCTCTCGATGGCTTTTGGCACCCTTATCGTAATCACTCTGTATTGCCTGGCCAACCTCGCCTATCTCTGTACGCTTCCGCTCGCGCAGATTCAAAGTGCGCCGGATGACCGTGTAGCCAGCGCCGCACTGGCTGCGGTTTTTGGACCCGCTGGCGCGGCCATCATGGCTGTTGCGATCATCATTTCTACCTTTGGCTGCAATAACGGGCTGATTTTGGCCGGTGCTCGGGTTTCTTATGCCATGGCCCGCGACGGCTTGTTTTTCAAGTCCACCGGTACGCTGAACAACAAGGGCGTGCCAGGCAGCGCTCTGATCTATCAAGGCATCTGGATCACTGTGCTGATTCTGCTGCGTACACGCCGCGTCAGCGGACTGGGAGAGGTCAGCTACGGCAACCTCTATAGCGACTTGCTTGATTACGTGGTATTTTCCGCGCTGCTGTTCTATGTACTGACAATTGCCGGAATTTTCGCGTTGCGCAGAAAGAGGCCAGACGCCGACCGGCCGTACAAAGCGCCTGGGTATCCTTTTATTCCGCTGCTGTATATAGTGGCGGCGACCGCTATCATGTTTGTGCTGTTGCTGTACCAAACCCAGACATCAGGTCGGGGATTAGTGATCGTGCTGATTGGCGTTCCGGTGTATCTGCTGTGGTCACGACGCTCGGCGGCAGCCAAACACGCGGCGTAAACTAGTTTGTGCGGGCGCCAAGCGCGCCCTGCGAGGTGCTTCCCTCATGGCAACAAGGTCAAACGAACTCGATGCGACCGGGGCCAGCGATCCCCGAAGCTGGCTTTTCGTAAAGAAGCCGATGAACATGCTGCTCGCGGAGGCGGGTGAAGCCGGCGAGCACAGTCTAAAGCGCAGCCTGGGCGCCGGTCAGCTCACCGCTCTAGGCGTGGGCGCGGTTATCGGCGCCGGCATTTTCGTGCTTTCCGGGCTCGGCGCACACTATGCCGGCCCGGCGCTGATGCTCTCCTTCATAATTTCCGGCCTTGGATGCGCATTCGCGGGGCTTTGCTACGCCGAATTTGCAGCTATGATCCCGCTCGCCGGAAGTGCCTACACGTATGCGTACGCAACGCTTGGAGAATTTTTCGCCTGGATCATCGGGTGGGATCTCACGCTGGAATACGCCATGGGCGCCAGCACCGTTTCCTCCGGCTGGTCCAACCACTTCATTGAGCTGCTGAACATTTTCCACATTAAAATGCCGCTCTGGCTGGCCTACGATCACTGGACGGGCCTCGGCACTGCCACAAAAATTGTCGCTCGCCAGATGGCGCAAGCTTCCGATGCCACCTTGCAGCCCGGCACGCAGGCGTTCCTGGACAAGGTCGACGCCATCATTGCCGCGCAGTCGCCACAGCTCGTGCAGCAGGCTCACGCTCTGCTCAACGCTCCCTTAATTTTCGGTCACGAAATCGGCTTCAACCTTCCGGCCTTTGTTATCGCCCTGGTCATTACCGTCATCCTGGTCATAGGCATCAAGGAAAGCGCGCGCTTCAATGCCACCATCGTGACCATCAAGGTGGGCGTGGTGCTCTTCGTCATCGGGCTCGGTATTCACTACATCAACTTCTCCAACTGGGGGCATGACTGGTCGACCTTCGCGCCGATGGGTATCGGTGGCATTGGCGCGGGCGCCGCCTATATCTTTTTCGCCTACATCGGCTTTGACGCCGTCTCCACCACCGCGCAGGAATGCAAGAATCCGCAGCGCGATTTGCCCATCGGCATTATGGCCTCGCTGTTGATCTGCACGGTTTTGTACATCCTCGTCGCCGGCGTGCTCACCGGTATGGTTCGCTGGCAGGACGTCAACATTGAAGCCCCGATTGCCGTAGCCTTCCTCGACCGCGGCTTGTACACGGCATCGCACATAATCACGATCGGGGCTCTCGCGGGCCTCACGAGCGTCATGTTGGTCATGCTGCTCGGTCAGACTCGCGTTTTGTACGCTATGGCCAATGATGGTTTGCTACCCAAGAAATTCTTTGCCGCGGTCCACAAGAAATACCGTACGCCCTACAAAAACACGATCCTGGTCGGGTTGTTGGCCGCCATCGTCGGCAGCATCACCCCGATCGACGACATCGGAAAAATGGTCAATATCGGCACATTGCTCGCTTTCGTCATGGTGTGTATTGCCGTCATGATCTTGCGCCGCACGAATCCGCAGCAGCCGCGGCCTTTCCGCACGCCGTGGGTGCCCGTGGTGCCGATTCTCGGCATCCTCTTTAACGGCTACATGATGTACAAGCTCGGCTGGGTCAATTGGGCGCGTCTGATTATCTGGCTGGTCATCGGGCTCGTGATTTATTTTACGTACAGCCGCTATCACAGCCGGGTACGCGGCGCGGCCGTGAAGTAACTCTCACCTAATCAACCGCGGTTCCGGCGCACGCAGCGCGTTCTCGGCTCAAAGCGCATCCTTAAGGTAAAGTAGTCTTTCTGTCTGAGGCTGACGTGTGACCGCTGCTTCCAATATCCGTAGAGTGTGGGATCGCATCTCGCGCCTTGACCTTGTCGCGTCGCTGCTGGCGCTGACCGGCGGCCTCGCCTATCTGTTCGCAGCGAGCGGCCGCATTTTCGACTATCTGAAGTTTATCGCGCTCCTCGCGGCACTGTATTTGCTTTATCGCTTACTGGTCTGGGGAAGGAACCGCCTGCTGTGGAGTCTGCGTAATCGCCTCATCATCGCGGGTCTCTTCTTAGCGTTTGTCCCTGTGTTGTTGCTGCTGATTCTCGCCGTCCGTTCCGCAGAGATTCTCTATTCGCAGCTTGCTTCCTATCTTCTGTACGAAGACGTGCAGCGCCGCAAAGACATGCTTGCCGACATTGCCGAGCACATTGCCGCGGCTCACAGCACGCTTCCGCGTGGCGTCAGCGAAGTCGAGTCCGAGCGCATCCTCGCAGCGCAATCGCATTCCGTGCACGACCGCGAGCTCCCAGGCCTAAACATCGAGTTTTCCAACGATCAAACTCTCCTGAACAACGTCGCTCGAAACGGGAAGTTCTTTGCCGGGCTGCTGCAGGAAGGTGAAGCCCGTTACGGACTCGAACGCGATAAGCTTTACATCCTCAGCATCCGTGCGATAGACGAACCGCGTGCCGTTCGTGTGGTTACCCTTTGGATTGAGGTAACGCCTGAATTTCTCGCCACCGTTGCGCCGGATTTAGGCGCCATTCAACTCAATTTAATGCAGCGCTATACCGGCGGCCCGAAGCACGGCGTCCTCTACACGACGAATAATACCCGGTATGAAATTACTCGCCCCATTGTGGCCCACAACCGCTCACTCCAGCCCGCAATGCTGTGGATCGACTCTCCGGTCAACGTAGTCTCTCGCCTGGATTCGACCTATGTCGGACCGGACGACGTGGTCGACCCCGTGCGGCCCGTGCTCGCCGTCTTCAACGCGCGGCCCTCGCAACTGAGCGGCCGCATGTTCAGCTCCCTCGGCGAACTCCGAGACACCTATCTGATTGCGTTCGTTCTGATCGTCATCGCCTTCTTGGTAATTTGGGCTGGCGCGTTCATCACCGGAATCGTTCTCACCCGGCAAATTACGAAGGCCATCGACGAGCTCTATCGTGCCACGCAATATGTGCAGGCTGGCGATTTATCGCACCGTGTGCGCATTGAGCGCCGCGACCAGCTCGGCGTCCTCGGCGAATCGTTCAATTTGATGACCGGCTCCGTCAGCGGACTAATTGAAGAGCAGAAACAGCGCCAGCGCCTCGAAAACGAAATTTCTATCGCGCGCGAAGTGCAGGACCAGCTCTTCCCAAGAACTCTGCCGCACGTTCCCGGCGTTGAGATTGAAGCCATTTGCAAAGCAGCGCGCGCCGTCAGTGGTGACTACTACGACTTCATTCAGCTCAGTCCCACGCATCTGGCCATCGCTATCGCCGATATTTCCGGAAAAGGAATTTCCGCAGCGCTCCTGATGGCCAGTTTGCAAGCCGCGCTGCGCAGCCAGGTCCTGGTGGACGGCAGCGAGCGCATGAACACCGCCGAGCTTGTCTCTCGCCTCAACAAGCACCTTGTGCGTAACACCGGCGACGATCGCTTCGCCACTTTCTTCATTGCCGTGTACGACAGCGCCACACGCAGCCTGCGCTACACCAACGCCGGCCACCTCCCCTCATTTCTCATCTGCAAGGATTCAGCGCTGCATCTCGACAAGGGCGGCATGGTCCTCGGCGTCGTGGAAGATTACACTTACGAGGAAGGCTCCGTAATCGTTGCTCCCGATTCGCTGCTCGTGGGCTACAGCGACGGCTTGGTCGAGCCCGAAAATGTTTACGGTGAGGAATTCGGCATCCGTCGCCTGCAACAAGCCGCCGTTCACGTGCAAGGCGCCTCGCCACATGTTGTCGCCGAATCGCTGATGAATGCTGCCGAAGAATGGGCCGGCACGCCAGAGCAAGCCGATGACATGACCGTAATCGTCGCGCGCCTCCGCTAGCTTTCCGGCGAACCGTCGCCAACTCCCAGTCCCGATTAACAAAACCAATGCGCTGCCCCCGTCAATTCAGCTACCTGCGTTATACTGGCATGCTTTCCCACGCATCATTTGAGGAGAGGGATGTCCCTTCGCAATCGTGTGGCACTAGTTACGGGCGGCAGCCGCGGCATTGGCCGGGGGATTGCCGTGCGCCTGGCGAAAGACGGCGCACGCGTGGCCATTGCATACCGCACAAATAAAGCGGCCGCGCAGCAAACCCTTCTGCAACTGCAAGCCAGTGGTGCCGATTGCGTCGCCGTTGAAACGGACATCAGTGACGCATCTCGCGCCGAGCAGTTGGTTCGCACCGTCGCGGATCGTTTTGGCCGGATCGATGTAGTCGTCAACAATGTCGGCGATTTTCGTTGGGGCACCCTCGCCGAGTCTTCGCTGGAAGACTGGCAAAGTATTTTTTCCTCCAATCTTATGACCGTGCTCTATATGAGCCGCGCCGCGCTGCCATACATGCGCCGCGGTCGCTGGGGGCGCGTTATCAATCTCGGCGCCGTCGGAGCCGAGCGCGCCTTCGGTCAGGCAAAAATTTCCGCCTACGCTGCTGCGAAAGCTGCGGTAGTTGCGCTCTCCCGCTCGCTGGCTCTCGAAGAAGCCAAGAACGGCATCACTGTAAACGTCGTCAATCCGTCCAGCATCGATGAGAAAGAATTGACGCGCGAAGAGGCACGCCGCATCCGGGATGCGCGTTTTCCCATCGGTCGCCCCCCTACGGTGGAAGACGTCGCCGCCGCCATCGCCTTTTTCGCATCGGAAGAAGCGGAGTACGTCACCGGCCAAGTCGTCAACGTAAGCGGCGGCTGGATGCTGTAGCGCGTAAGGACGCTTTTGTAGAGCCCGCTTTCCGAAGCGGGGAACTTTGATTTATTCTCCACCATCGAGTCCACTGAAGCCATGAAAGTGCTAACCGCTGCCGAGATGCGCGAGGTCGACCGCTTGACCACCGAACGCTACGGCGTCCCTGGCCTCCAGCTCATGGAAACGGCCGGAACGCGCGTTGCCGCCGCGTGCGATAGATTTGTCGGCACTGGCGCGACTCACCCCGCAAAAGTCGCAGTCCTCTGCGGCAAAGGCAACAATGGCGGCGACGGCTTGGTCGCCGCGCGGCACCTCAAATCATTCGCCGCGCAAGTGAACGTCTATCTTTTTTCCAATCCGCAAGATTTGCACGGCGGCGCCGCAGCAAACCTCCAGCGGTGGGCCGCAGCCGGCAACTCCGTAACTTCCATCACAGACGAAGCCGCATGGCAAACCGCCTGGCCGGAAATCTCCAACGCGAATGTCATCCTCGACGCCATTTTCGGCACGGGCTTCCGTGGAGCAGCCACCGGCGTCATTGCCAAAGCGATCTCAGACATCAATCGCCATTCGCAGAACGCCACCGCCGCCTGGCCCGCTCTGATCCTCGCAGTCGATACGCCATCCGGTCTGCCTTCCGACGGCCAACCCGCGGAAGGTCCCGTAGTCTGCGCGCACAAAACCGTAACGTTCACCGCGCCCAAGCCCGGTCAGCTGATCTCGCGCGATTCTGCCGCTGTAGGCATGCTCGAAGTCGCCGACATCGGTTCGCCTCCCTCGCTCATCGAAGAGATCGGAAAAAGCTCGCTCCGCTGGGTCGAGCCGAACGAGTTCGCGCAACTTCCGCTAGTCCGCACGGTCGATTCCCACAAAGGTTTGTACGGCCACGCGCTGGTCGTCGCCGGCTCGCTCGGCAAATCCGGCGCAGCCGTGATGGCCGGCTATGCAGCATTGCGAACAGGAGCAGGCTTGGTCACGGTAGCCACTCCCGACGTCGTCCTCCCCATCGTCGCTTCCGCGCACCCGGAGCTAATGACCGAGCCGCTGCTCTCAACCTCCGAAGGCACAGCAGCAATCCGGAATCTCGCGCAGCAACGCTTTGAACGCATAGCGGAAGGCAAGACCATTCTTGCCCTCGGCCCGGGTCTCGGGCTTCAACCAGAAACGCAGGACTTCATCCGCAAGATCGTCGTGCAGACCGAGATCCCTGTCGTCCTCGACGCCGACGGGCTAAACGCGTTCGCGGGAAACGCTGATTCCCTGCGCGATCGCAAGAACAAGTTCCTCGCCATCACACCGCATCCGGGCGAAATGGCCCGCCTTTTGTTGTGCGCAACGAAGGACGTGCAGGAAGATCGCGTCAAGACCGCGCAAGACGCCGCGCGCCGCTGGAATGCCCACGTCATCCTCAAAGGCTCGCACACCATCGTCGCTGGCCCCGACGGCCAAATTTTCATCAACACCTCCGGCAATCCCGGCCTCGCAAAAGGCGGTTCCGGCGATGTCTTGACCGGCGTCCTCGCCGCGCTGACCGCGCAATTCAAGACCGATGATTGGACGCGCGTTCTCGCCCTCGGTGTCTACTTGCACGGCAAAGCGGCCGAGTTCGCCACGAGAAATGCCGACGAGTCCGGCCTGCTCGCCACGGAAGTTGCCGCCGCCCTTCCCCAGGCGCGCCACCAACTCCTTCAGGAGCTGCAAGCGCGTGCCTAAACAAGGGATCGCGGAAGTCATCACCCACTCCGCCGAAGAAACCACGCAGTGGGGCAGGGAATTCGCCAAACGGCTCGGGCCTCCCGTGCTGGTTCTTCTGACCGGGGATCTCGGCTCCGGCAAAACCACGCTCACGAAAGGCATCGTCGCGGGACTTGGCGCTGCAACCGAGGACGAAGTCACCAGCCCCACTTTCACACTGGTCCACGTCTACGGCGCTGCAAACGCCGGCAAGGTCTACCACGCCGATCTCTATCGCATCGATAGCTTCCATGATTTTGAGACGCTCGGCCTCGAAGACGTATTCTCCAAACCCGCCGTTGTCATCCTCGAATGGTCCGAGCGCTTCCCGCTGCAATCCCCTTGGCCCCAACTCCGCGTCAAGCTAGAGCATCTTGGCGGCGACTCCCGCCGCATCCAGGTCACCTGAAGGCGGCAAGTCGTGTCGCGCAGTAGGGGCGCAGCGTTGCTGCGCCTCAAGTCCGCAAGCTCACAAAAGCTCGGCGCACGCCCGCTAACTCTCTAGCCACCATCTCCCCGCCACTTCTTGCCCCTTCCCCCCCGCGGCTGCTACGTTAAAAACAGCCCTACCGGCGAGGTCATGGTCAACAGCATTCTCACCCCCAGCGCGCCAGGAGCGGCCGGGATCGAACTCAAGAGCTATAACACCACGATCCCCATGGGGTCGCTGGCTATTGGTGTGGACAACATCCACCACGACGTTTTCCTGAGCCCGAGGTTCGTCCAGACCGCGCGCGAATATTTATTTGACCTCATCCGCCAGCACACCAAAGGCTCCTACGTTTCGGGAACCGAGTTGCGCGCCGTCAAGAGCCCGGATCACACCACCTTCCGCAAGCTGCTTACCGACTTCATGCAAAGCGCGGTGACGCAGGCAAAGTTTCACAAGAACGTCGAAATCGATCTCCTGTTTCGTCTCGCCCTACTGAAATTTCTTACCCTTGAAATTGGCAATCAGTTCGCGAATCTTATCCTCGAAGGTAAAGAGTGGATTCGCCAGCGCGGGGAACACTTTGAGCGCAGCCAGGAGGCCCACGTAATCAAGGCCAAACTGTCGGAATTGCAGGCGTCCCGCCGCCGCGTCGTTCGCGTTGTTGGACAGCAAGTTGCCCAGATGGTTGTGGACGCCGAAGAGAACGTGGTCTGCAAATCGCGACGTGCCCTCTTCGGCGAGGATTTCGCTCCGCTTTACGACCTGCTGAAAAACCGTTTCATCTTTCTGGACGGCGGCACCGATGATCGTTTTTTTCTCGAAAATTATGTTCTCTTAGGCAGTTACGTCCGCGACCCTGACCGCTTTGAAGTCATGGACGCGCTCTTTCATGAATTTCTGCGCGAGGCCGGCCTCACCGTCAGCGAAGATCCGGCCTTCGCCGAAGCCAGAAAAATCCACGGCGAACTCGTCGAGCAGGCGCAATCCATGCGCAACGAAGTTGCCAATCTCGAGGAGCAGCGCGAAGGCCTCCGCAAGCGTCTCGACCGCGGCGCTTTTCTCAACAAGATCCTCAGCTCTTCCAGCGACTCCGATCTGAAAGCTTCCCTGGCCGATGTCGAACTGCGACTCAAGCACCAGGAATACAAGCTCGAGGAGCTCGGCCCGCAGATCGACGCCGCCAAACAAAAAATTGATTTCCTCGCCAAGGAACACAAAGGCCGCATCGACGATTACCTCAACGAGCCGGAAAATGCGCAGCGCCTCTTCGACCCGTTGTTCGCTTCGGAAGCCAATCGCTCCGCGCGCGCGCAAATGTTGACGCGATTGCTCGAGCGCCTCGAGCAGCAGGAAATCCTCTATCACGTTCTGGCCAGCTACGAAATTCGCTCCATCGCACAGGACTACAGCCCGCCCGTCCACCTCCAGCAGCTTCGCAAAGCTCTCGTATTCAAAGAAGAGATGAAGCGCGTCGAAAATGTATTGAAACAAGTCCCCGCGCGCAAACTCGCCCTTAAGCCCATCGAAGAGTTATCCCGCAAAATCCACCGCTATTCCCGCGAAGAAATGCAGGCGTTCGTATTGCGCTTTGCCGTCGATTTTCTCCGCCTTCGCCGCGAGCTCCGCGATTCCGATCATCTGACCACCTGCATGGAGCGCATCAACCTCGTCACTACGGAACAAGCGCGCGAGCTCTCGCGCCTTAACAATCGTCTCTACGAATGCGTTTTGCAGGATGAGGCCAAGCCGCAACAGGATCAGGTCGTCTCCCACGTCATCATCAAAGCCGACGTCCGCGGCTCCACTAAGATGACCCAGGATCTCCTCTCCCGCGGGTTGAGTCCCGCATCCCATTTCAGCCTGAATTTGCACGAGCCGGTCAAAAAGCTGCTCGATCGTTTCGACGCCAAGAAAGTTTTTATCGAAGGCGACGCCGTGATCCTCGCCATCTTCGAAACCGAGTCGAACCTTGCTTACGCACGCGCCGTTGCCAAAGCGTGCATCCTCTCGCGCCAGATCCTGATCGTCTGCAATTCCTACAACGATCGCGCTTCCCGCAGCGACCTCCCGGCGCTGGAGCTTGGTATCGGCGTGGCTTTTCAGGGCTCCGCGCCCACCTACTGGGCCGACGGCGACTCCCGCATCATGATTTCCAAGGCGCTGAATCTCTCCGACCGCCTTTCCGGCTGCGCCAAGCTCGCCAAGCGTATGCTTGGTGCGCAGAAAACACATTTCTCCGTTTTTCAATTTCTCAACGCCATGGAAGGCGCGTCCGCCGAAGAGCTCGACGAATTTCTCGTGCGCTTCAACATGAACGGCATCGAGTTGAACGAAGAAGGATTTCAGAAATTGTCCGAGGAGATCTCGCTCGACTCAATTGAAACCAAACTCGAGATGCCTTGGGGAAAAGAAAACGTTACATTGCATTTCGGCGAAGTCCCCATGGGCGATTCCGTCGAGCTCCTGGTTCTCCGCAAGGGCCTCGCCCGCCAGCTTCTCCCGGACGGAAAAATCGGAATGCCCACGTCGCATCCCTACTACGAAGTCTGCACTAGCCCCGCCCTCTACGATCTGGTCGCCGCCCTCGTTCGAACGCAGCGCGCCGCCGAGCCCGCCCACGCTGGCCAGTAGCATCGCCTCAACTTATTCATTGGTCTGCCCCGAAATGCTTGTGCACATCTCGGCGCGGTCTTATTTTGTCGTCTGTAATCCGCCTTGAATTTCTTCCTGTCCAAATCCCTGCGTGACCATGAATTTCTCCAGGTCTATTGGCGCTTCGAATTTTGCCGGCCCGGTCCCGCTGTCCGAATACACGCGCACCTTACCCTTCACTTCTTTTCCGTCCAATCCCGATAGGTACAGAAGGGGTGGATCGATAAAATCACGAGGGAATGTCATCACTAGACCGCCCTCCTCAAGCGCTCGCGTCGTATTGTGATAGCTGCGCACCGGATAAGAAATGCCCACTTTTCCCACCCGTATCTTTAAGTGGCTGGCGTTCATTGCGTACGGCGGATGTATGCAAAGACGCCCAAAATCAATCGAGAGCCGGCCGTCGAATGCCGGTATTTCCTTAGGCTTGCAGTCTTTGCAACGCGGATCGTGTTCCGTCGTGTCATCCCAGCTGGAGATCAACTGCGTTCGTTCCGGGATTGTCTTCGCCCATTTTCTATCCCAAACGTCTCGACGGAAGATCCATCCACGCTCGTAACACAGCAAATCGTATTCGTAGACGAGTTGTGCGATTCTCACCTGGTGACATCCGCATTGCGGAGCGTTGCACTCGAATTCCTCGGTTTCCGTTTCGTGATATGTCCACTCGACCTCGTGGCTTGTTGTCCCTTTAATCTCGCTTTTTAGTGAAGCCACGCCCTCGACGCCAAGTGAGCTTTCGAGCGTGCTTTCAATCGTCTCCGACACTTTCTTGGAAATCCCCCATGTCTTCTCGACGGTGATCTTTCGCTTCTGACCGCACGCGCACTCGTAGCCCGGTCTCTCCTCCCACAATTTGAACACCGTGCAAAGGACCTTCTTATGATCCGAGACCTTTACCTCAAACTGTTCGCCAATTTTCCGCCGCCCGGTAAAATATTGTGCCATCGGAATACCTCCTCACTAAATAACCGACATACTAACACTCTCTGGCAAGGAGGGCTGCGCCTAATACTCCCGCACGCAAATAGCACTACAGCGGCACCGGATTTGTTGACAGATCGCCGCAAGTTGCATACGTTCACTAAACTTCGTAGTCTGAGTGTCCCACAAACAGCGGAGGCGAAAGGGGTCCGGTGATCTCCCCGGCCTTCAAAGCCGGCGATTCCGTCCTTAGCGGACGGAATGGTGGGTTCGACTCCCACACGCTTCCGCCATATTTATTGAAGTTGGAGCACTCGTTGTTTTCGTGGCTCCAATTCACCGGGTTAGTTCCAAAACGAGGCTATGCGAACCATGTTTGGAAGAAAGCCTGTCTGCGCGACTTTAGTACGACAAGTGAGATTGCTCCGCCTGATTCCGGCATAGCTACAGACTGCCGACGCTATGCCTATTGTACGTTTCCGTCCGTTTTGTTGATCCTTACGACGGTCTGATGGCCCGCCTTTCGGCTGCGGATGATGTACTCGCCGGGAAAGGTAAGGCCAAGAGCTTGAACGCGTGCGTTTGCTTCATCTAAGGTTTGCGCAGATTGTACCCATACCGGATGGCCGTCCGCAGCGGTCTTGAAGATCGCGAAGGGCGGTGGCAGAGCTTCCCCGACGCCAATCTGAGGCTCTACCTCACGCAGTAGCGCGTTGATCGCCTCCGCCAACTTCCTAAGGCCTTCGTGCTTGGAGACGATCATGTCGAACCCTGCGGAGGTGATCAGCCTCGTAGGAAGTTCTTTAGCAGGGAACTTGGCCAAGCCGATGATCTTTATGCCGTGGATCATGCGTCGCAGCGCGGAGGCTATCTCGACGCCATCGATCGTCGGGGTGCTCAGGTCCAGGATGACCAAATCGGGAGCGCGCTCAATGGCTTTATCGACAGCAGCGGACTCGTGGCCAGCCTCGCAACAAGCTTCGAAAGAGGTGGCCCTGTCGATGAACTGGCGAATCGCGCCGCGCACGGCAGCGCTCTCACCCACCACGAGGATTCATGGCGTCCGGGGAAGCGGCATAACAGAAAAAAATTACCAGCGTTTGTCGTTTAGGGCAATACGAATTTTTGTCGCTTTTCGTATGACTTGTCACTCGCGTAGCCTATCGTTTTAGGTTTTATGCAGAGTGTGCAGAGTCAAGAAACCACCTAACTCCATTTGACTCCAAATCAATTTCAAGGTGAAGCGTAACACCGTGATAGCGTAGAACTTGGAATTTAGAAACCACAATTCGACTCCCACACGCCTCCGCCACACTCCCTCAGTGTGATTGTCCCAGTGAGCCTGCGGGCGACTCCTGAAAATAAAAACGGCGGGGAGCTTGTTAGCTCCCCGCCGGCTGTCATCCGTGGACGCGGTTCTCGCGCCCTCTTGTAGATGCTAGAAGGAGAACTGCGCCTTCAGTTGGATCAACCGTGGCGACGCGTCCCCGCCCAAGCCCGACCCGAACGGCGTAGTCGGACTCGAGACCGTGCGAATGATCGTGCCGAACTGCGGACTCGACAGATTCGCCACGGGAGCGTCGAAGTTCGGATGGTTGAAGATGTTGTAGAACTGGAAGCCCAGGCCAAACTGACCCCGCTCCCAACGTGGGATATGCACGAACTTCATGATCGAAAAGTCCGTGTTGAAGTAGCCCGGCCCGCGCAAGGTGTTTCGGCCGAGATTGCCGAAGCCATTCGTCGGGGCCTGGAACGCTGAAGTGTTGAAGCACGGATTGCTCACATTAGAGCCCGGACCGTTGCAAGTCAGTTGTGCGGGGCCGGTGACAGTGGCAAACACGGTGGCGGCGCCATAGTTCGACTTAGCCAGAGTGTTCGACGTGTCAAGATCAACCACGGTGAACGGCAAGCCCGTGCGCACGAAGAGCGTGCCCGCGACTTGCCATCCTTTGACCAGCATGTCCGGTCCATGCCCGAACGTCAGGCGTTTGAACGGAAGCTCCCAAACGTAGTTCAGCGTCAAGCTATGGCGGATGTCATAGTCCGCATTCCCATAATTACCGCGGATGTCCCCGGGAATCTGCGGAAGGATCGGCGCCGTGTTTGTGGATCCGAACTGTGTGGTAATAAATGGCGAGAACCCGCCATTCGACACTTCGTCGAGCGCGTGGCTCCAAGTGTAGTTCAGTTGGATTAGTCCGCTATTGTATCGGTGCGTGGCCGAAACGGTGACTCCGTTGTAGTTCGAGATGCCTTCTGCATAAAGGCCATTCACCGGGCCGAAGCGCGGATCGGGCGCGGTTGCGGGCAGTCCGGCGAACCCTGGTTGGAAGGCGTTCAGAGAAGCCTCCTGCACCAGTTCGTGGATTCCGTGATTGCCCACGTAGGTCACGCTCACCGAAGTGTTCCGACCCAAGCCCTGCTCTATGCCGAGGCTCCATTTTTGATATTGGGGAACATGCGTAAATGGATTTGCGACCGACAATGCCGGCGGTGTAAAGCCGGGCACCTGTGCCTGGAGCTGCGCCAGCGTAGCTCCCGAATTGAAGCCGGATAGGAACGCCTGATTGGAGGCTGCCGCGAGGGCGAACAAATTGTTGTTCTCACCCGGGGCAATCGTCTGGTTTCCGGCGCCCACCGTAAAGCCCTGAAGAAGCGGTGGATTTTCGGAGAAGTTATCGACCACCTGTCCCGGGAAGGAATCCCAGAAGATGCCGATGCCGCCGCGGATCACCGTGGCACGGCTCCGGCCAAGTGGCTGCCAGGCAAAGCCAAGCCGCGGCGCCCATTCCAGATTTGTTAGGCCGGTAAGAGGGGAGCGTCCTCCGGTCTGCAGAATCTGGTTGTACGGGACATTGCTCCCGTTCAGCGCTGGGTCGTTAATAAGTTGATTGAAAGGTTCGGTCAGTCGAGCGAAGCAATTCGATTTGCAGACCGGATTGGAGGCGTGATCGACGCGCAGAGCCAACGTCACGGTTAGGTTCGATTTTACCTGCCAGTCGTCTTCCGCGTAACCGCCAAACGTGTAGAACTTGAAACGCTGAGAGTTCGCGGTCGGGAAATTCTGCTGGAGCAAGCTCCCGGCTCCGCCGTTGAAAAAGGAATTGAGGTCGGGCGTAACCACCAGTCCGCTGGTGAACTGGCCGTACGTCAAGTCCGTTACGTCGTTCCGGCGATACTTCACGCCGAATTTCCAGGTGTGCTTTCCCGACACTTTCGAGAGGTCGTCGGAGAATTGCACCTGTGTGACGTTTCGGCCCTGAGGTGTAATAAAGTCCAGCCCTCCGAGCGTGGTGAGGCTGCCGTCTGCAAACAGCAAGGTTGTCGGAAACGCGCTGAGCGCAGCCGAGGGATTTGCCGGGTTAAAGACCGCCGAATACCATTGCGACGAAAGGATGAATTGGTTTACGGCCGTCGCACCGAACATGTGCGTTTCTGAAAGTTGTCCCTGGTATTCGGGCTGATCGCTTTGCAGGTTGAAAAAAGGATTGATGGGATCAGTGACGGTAGCCTGCAAGCCGTGATCTTTCTGGAAGCGGCCGTACAAGCGATCCTTGCTGCTGATATTCCAATCCTCACGGGTGCTGTAGAGCGCTTCGTGCGTCAACTGCCCCGCGGTCGAGCGGAAGCTATTGACGCAAGCCGTACTCGTGCCAAGTCCGCCCGGCCCGACAAACCCATTGCAGCCCAGGGGATCGCCCGAGAGGCCAGGTGTGGCTCGCTGCGCGCCAGCCGCCCCATTATAGAGGTTAAACATATTCTGATAGAAGGGAACCGAAGCCGTCAAGCCGTTCGCCGTGAGATTTTGAATCGTCGCGGCTTGAAAGGCCTGGCTTGGCACGATTACGTTTACGCTGGTTGGAACGATGACGCGCAAGCCTTCCGTGTTGAAGTAACCGAACAACTTGTCCTTGATGATCGGTCCTCCAAAATCCCCGCCCCACTGGTTTGCGTTTACGAAGGATTTTGGCGTGCCGGTGTTGTTGTTGAACCAGCTGTTCGCGTTCAGCGCGCTGCCGTTCCAGTAGTAGAGTGCGCGGCCGTGAAACTGATTGCCTCCCGAGCGAGTCGAGTAGTTGATGTTCGTTCCCGCCAGGCTATTGTATTGCCCGCCGTAACCGTTGCTGACGACGGAGACTTCCTGCACTTCGTTTTGTCCGAGCGTGAGGTTGGTCGCACCGGAATTGTTGAGATTCAGGTATGGATCATTGTTGTCCATGCCATTTAGTGTGAACAGGTTGGAAGTGCCGGAAATACCGTTGGCTGCGAAGTTTCCAAATCCCGCCGCTGTGTTCATCACCACGCCGGGGCTTGTTTGCGCCACGTACGTGATGTCGTTGCCGGGATTCGGAAGATTTTGTACCTGCTTCTCCGAAATGGTTGAGACCAGATTCCCGTTGTCGGTTTGCAGGAGCGGGGCTTGCTCGTTGACTTCTATCGTCTGGCTTGCGGCGCCAATCGAAAGCACCACGTCGCCGTTTGTTGTTTGTCCAAGGCCCACCTCGATCCGGCGCGTGATCGTTTCGAAATTACTTGCCTCTACTTTGACTTCATACGTTCCCGGAGCCAGCAGCGCAAAGCGATAACTGCCGAGAGAATTCGTCGTCGCTGCGAGCGTTACGCCCTTGTCGATGCTGCGCAGATGTACGCTTGCAGAGGGCACGGCAGCGCCGCTTGGATCGGTTACCACGCCGGCGAGCTCTCCCGTTGTGCTGGTTTGCGCCCACGCAATGCTGGCGCTCAGCCAGAAAAAAAACAGCAGAGCGCTAAAAACACCCGTAGTTCTATGCCTCAAGGCATTCCTCCACGAAATAGATTTCACTGAACGCTTATATGCGTCCCCACGGCGAGGCCACTCAAGTCAAGTCGAGCGCGCTGACTTCCCTGGTGCGCTGAATAAGGCCACACTGAAGCAAACTGCAGCGCCATGGTATTGGCACGTAAGATTCCAAAGCGCGATTCAGCTGTAAACTTTTGCTTGCCTGCAACTTACCCGCATTAAGCGCGGCTCTTACGCCGCTGATTTCCTATAACGAATCATAAAAATATTTAAAATTTCGTATTAAACCGCAAAACCGGGTGTCTACCATTCGACTTCGTGGAATGTTAAGAGAGTGGACCGCTCATTTTATTTTCCAGGTCGAGCAGTTTCGGTTGCTACTGGAGGCAGAGGGCGGTGGCGCCGGCGATTCCGGCGTCCGATCCGTATTTCGCGAGCAGCAGCGGGATTTCGCAGCAGCGCGCGTTGATCGCCCATTTCGGCAGCTCCGTTTGTATACGGGGGAAGAATGCGCTCATCAGTTGCGCGATGCCCCCGCCGAATACGATTACGTCGGGCTCCAGCAAATCGATGATGTTGCCGATCCACACAGCCAATAAATCGGCTGTTGCTTCCAGAACTTCTCTTGCGAGCGCGTCGCCTTCGCGGAATGCTTGCGCAACATGTTCCGCGGTCAGTTGTTCCAGGTTTCCGCCGGCGAGTTCGCGCATGCGCGACGTTGTTTTGGATTCGGAGAAGCGCGCCCGCGCTCGCAGAGCAATTGCCGGGCCGGAGCACAGCGCCTCGATGCAGCCGCGTTTTCCGCAGCCGCAGCGCGGACCGTTATAGTCGATGCTGACGTGTCCGCCTTCTGCCGCACAGCCTGTGCGGCCATGATAGATGCGGCGATCGAATACAATCCCGCTGCCGATGCCGGTGCCGAGCGTTGCGTAGAACACGTTGCGGAAGCCGACGCCGGCGCCCCAGATGGCTTCGGCCAATCCGGCCGCGTTCGCGTCGTTGTCAACTTTCGCGCGAACGTGAAACGCGCGCTGCACTTCCGCGGCGAGCGGAAAATTTCGCCAGCACGGCAAATTCGGCGGATTCAGGACGACGCCGCGAAATGGGTCAAGCGGACCGGGCGCGCAAATCCCGATTCCAGCCAGGGAGGCGCGTGCTTGCGGCTGGGCCTCGAACACAGCATTGATCGCGCGCTCTACTGCGGCGAATCCTGCTGCCGCGTTTTCGAGCGCGGGCATCGGTACTCGCGTTTGAAAGAGGATCGTGCCGTTTGCGTCTACGAGTCCGGCAGCGACTTTTGTGCCGCCGATATCGACGCCAAGCGTCAGAGCGTTTTGCCGATAATCTTCTGGTGGCTGCTCTTTTGGGGTCATCTCTTTGTTCAATGAAGACAGCCTGCTTGCCGCGGGCCGGCCCACCTCCTGCGGGCAGGCAGAAATGGCCGTCGCACAGGAACGCATCACTCGATTCCGAGGCGCTGCTGCATTTGCTCCAGCGAGACGCGCTTCGTCTCGGGGTAGAAAAACAGCACAACAAAAAATTGCAGCACCATCATCAACGAGAAAAACATGAAGGGATACGCGCCAGAAGACTTTGCCAATTGTGGAAACGTGTACGCGATGATCGCGTTCATGATCCAGTGCGAAGAACTGCCGAGCGCCTGGCCTTTGGCGCGAACGCGGTTGGGAAAAACTTCGCTGATATAGACCCAGATTACCGCGCCTTGCGAAATTGCGAAGAAAGCGATGTAGGCGACCAGGAACCACAGTAAATACTCCTGGTGCTGATGAGTGAGAAAAACGCGTGCAACACCAGCGAGGCACAACGCGGTGCCAACGGAACCGATCAGGAGAAGCGTCTTGCGGCCAAGCTTGTCTATCACGGACATGCCCAGTAGCGTGGCAAGCAAGTTCATGCCGCCAACGGCCACGGCTTGGAGATCGCCGGAGAGCTTGCTGAAGCCAGCAGCGGCAAAAATGTCATTCAGATAATAGAGGATGGCATTGATACCGGAGAGCTGGTTGAACATGCCGATGGTGATGGCCAGAAAAATAGGGATGCGGTATTTCCAGCTAAAGAGCGGCTCATCTTTTTGGAGGCTCTCCAGGTGCACGGAGTTGACGATTTCCCGAAGTTCGCTCTCCGGATCTTCCGCGCCCATTTGTTGCAGAACCGGGCGCGCTTCTTCGATGCGATTCTGTGTGACAAGCCAGCGCGGGCTCGGCGGAATGCCAAACAGCATCACGAGAAATAGCACTGCCGGAATCGCGGCTACGCCGAATTGCCAGCGCCATTCGGCGGCTCCGAGGGCGAGGCGCGCGATTCCAAAATTCGAGAGATAGGCGAGCAGGATTCCAATCACGATGTTGATCTGAAACATTCCTACCAAGCGGCCACGAATTCTGGCCGGAGCAAGCTCCGCGATATACACCGGACCGAGCACAGACGAGCCGCCGATGCCGAGACCGCCGAGAAAGCGCGCGACAAGCAAAGCATCCCAATTCCACGCAAACGCACAACCCAGCGCGGATAGAACGTAAAAGACAGCGAGTACGCGCAATGTTTCTCTCGCGCCGTATTTCTGGCCAGGAATGCCGGCGGACATCGCGCCGATCACGGTGCCGATCAGCGCCATAGAAACGGTGAGCCCGAGCTGTCGCGGAGAGAGGTTGTAACCAAGGGTGAGCGAATGCGTGGTGCCGGCAATCACGGCAGTGTCGAAGCCGAAGAGAAGTCCGCCGAGAGCGCCGACGACCGTGGCCTTGAGGAGGTTGGGGTTAAGCTTCATCGGGTTTTTGTGCTCCAGACGATGCGGCCGTGCTTTGGGCGCATATCGTCCTCTGCATCCTGCGCGTCGTCAAGTGCGGGCGAGGCAAACGAGCTGGTCTTGTGGGGTACCCCACCCCCCGATTTTGCAGGAAGAGGCTGCAAACGATTGAAAACAAACGAGGGAGCTCGACAAAAGAGAGCAAAGAGAAACCAAGAGGCGGCAAGCCGCAGAGAACACAGAAGTTGGCTGCCGCCGCGACGTGGAGGTACGGCCGAGAGCGTGGTCGTCGGGTAAAAACCCCCATGGTTTTGTATAGATGTGAAAAGAAGGGAATTGCGGGAAAATGGATTTGTAAGCGCATGAAAACAAAGAGCGGAGGAAATCGAGGGGGCGAGGTTGCCACACGCGGAGGTCACGCGAAAACGAATTGAGGCTGACAGACTGCGACGAAGTTTGAATTTTGGGCCGCGGGCGAATTTGCGATGGCTGACGTGAGAGTTGGACGTGTGGCTGGGAAGGGTGCGCTTTGCGCGGCGGGTGCTCTGTATGAGCGATCACGGTTAATTGTAATTAGGTCGCGGGGCCAGCGAAACTGGCCGAAGGGACAAAAATCAACCACTGTACTTTTGCGAATCTGGTCGTAGAGAGCACGTTGAGCACATCCAGTGTGGCGGCCGCGATCCGGGAAAAAGTACAAAAACCAGACAAGGACTTACGGGTTACGGATGTTGCGACGAGAGAAGAGGGAAGGATTTCAGTTGACATATTCTTATATGAGCATGTATTATTCCTCCCATGGCACGCGCTGCTACGACTTCTGACGCTTTTAACGCCGTGGCGGAACCTCGGCGGCGCGACATCCTAAATTATCTGGCGCTGCAGGAGCGCTCGGTGAGCGAGATTGTGGCCGAGTTGGAATTGGAGCAGCCTTCCGTTTCCAAGCACCTGCGCGTCTTAAAGGATGTTGGGCTTGTGCGCGCGCGGCGCGAAGGACGACACATCCTTTATGGAGTCAACGCGGAGGCGATTCGGCCGCTGCACGAGTGGACCAGCACCTTTGAGCGTTTGTGGCGGCATCAATTGCAGCGCGTGAAGGAACGTGCCGAAGAGAAGATGAAGAAGACCTGATCTCAATCGAATTTTAATTCCAAGGAGGAACGATGATTTCGACAGCACCCGCGATTGAAAAGATGACACTCAGCATCACGGAGGAAATTCACGTCCAGGCGCCACTTGATGTGACATTTGCGAGCTTGCTGGAGCAACTCGGGCCGTTCAACGAAACGATGGAAGGGCAGACCATGAACATGAAAATCGAGCCGTGGCCGGGGGGAAGGTGGTACCGCGATCTGGGCGATGGGAACGGGCACTTCTGGGGGAACGTGCAGGCTATCAAGCGGCCGACGTTGCTGGAGATTAGCGGGCCGTTGTTCATGTCGTATCCGGTCGTCTCGAATGTGCAATACAGGCTGAGCGAGGTGGCCGGCGGGACGCTGATCAAATTTCATCACTCCGCGCTGGGACTGATCGAGGATCAGCATCGCGAGAACGTGGCGAAGGGTTGGGGGCACATGAACGCCAACCTGCGGAAGAGGGCGGAGACCGCTGCTCAGGGAAAGAAAGCGGTGGGCCGCTGAGTTTGAGAGTGTAACTGACAGGTTCAAAACAAAGACAAAAACAGCGCGAGCCTCGTAAGGGGCTCGCGCTGTTGGCTTTCTACTTCTGGGGCGTTACTTACTTCACGTTCACGGCGACGAGGATATGCTCTCTTGTAACCGGAGCCTGAGCCACTTCAGTTTCTTTGCGGGGCTTTGGCACAGCGTAGCGGAGAGTTCGGCCGATGGGCGAGAGCCGGAGCTCGGCGATTGTAGCGCGGCCGCCGCGATGTTCGACGACCAGCATGCTCTGATCGTTGTCAGCCTCTTCGTCCGCGACTATGGCGCTGATGAAACTGGAGCCGTTCGGGCCCCTGAGGACGATGCGGGATGGGGAGGCGAGCGATTGCATTTCAAAGGTGTAGTCGCCAGGGGGTAGAGTGGCGGTCTGCCAGTGGACTTCTTGGGAAAGAGTGAAGCTGCCTTTGCAAACTAACTGAGCGGAGGCGGGGACTGCGCTTGCGCAAACGACCGCCAGGGCGACGGCTGCGATTACCAACATACGGTTCCGAAGCGATTTCATGGGGACCTCCTTGCGAAGACTTCAAATTCCGCTGCGACCTTGCGGCTTGATTTTGATCGCACACGAATAGAGAGTGCACTCGGCTGGCCATGCGACGAAGGGAACCACGATTTGCATTGGATGTGAGCGCAAGAAACTGGGCGGTAAGGAGATACGCGACGCGGGCAGGTTCCAGCGAGCAGGCGCTATTGTTGGGGCTGGCGAGGATGCCTATCCAAGCGGAGAGAGGACGCTATCCTGTCGGATAGCGTCCTTCAGCGCTTGTCAGAAGAGGGGGAGATTCGTTACGCAGTAGCGGAAGCTGCGCGCGCCTTTGCGGGAGCGATGAAGCCGGAGCGCTGGTGCTCTTCTCGCCGAGCTTGGACGATGGCCCAAAGGACATCCGTGGGCTGGCAAGGCGCGGCGATTAGATCGAAGGCCCCGTGGTGCAGCGCGTCGAGGTACTCGTCCCAATCGGCCAACCGCGAAGTCACGACTACCTTAGCGTGAGGGTGGGTAGTGCGCGTGGCGTTGACCACGTCTCGATAGTTGCCATCGGCGAGGCGGCGATCACAAAAGATCAACGAGACCCTTTGCGTCTGCAGAGCTTCGTGGCATTCGCTAAGTCGGGAGGCACAAATGGTTTCGTGGCCTTCCTTGTGCAGAATTTCGTTTAACGCACGACGATTTTCTAGTTCCGATGACACGATCAGGATTTGGGGAATCGCTTCCATTGGGCCTCCGGGGCTAACGTTTCAGCGCGAGGGCGCGCCAGTGTGGCTTGGGAATTCGACAGTGAGAATTACCCGGCTGCGAAGCGTTAAAGGCTCATCCCATCCGACACAAGGTGTGCAGGGTAAGGCTCCCACGCCCATATTTCCCATCCATGAACATGCTGATACACCCCAGGAAATTACTGTACTTGTCCTTAGAGTGAGCCGCTTCTGTCGGAGACGGGTGTCTTCCACACCCTAACGCCAATGTGAGATATGACTTAGGGCTGAATGCAGGCTATTCGTGCTTCAAGAACTCGAGGATGGCCAGGGCGGCGAATTCTGAACCACGCACCAGGTAGCGATGCCAGAGGCGGCGAGGTTCCTGGGCTAGGCGAAAGAGCCACTCGAGGCCGTGGTCGCCCATCCACGCGGGCGCACTGCGCACTCTGCCGGCGTGAAAATCGAAGGCGGCGCCGACACCGACCAAGACAGGGGCGGAGAGCAGATGTTGGTGGTCGCGCATCCAGCGCTCTTGCTTGGGAGTGCCCAGACCGACCCAGACGATATCCGGATTTGAGTCGTTAATCATCGAGCAGATTTCCCGGCTGTCGTCCTTGGACAAGTTGCGATAGGGCGGGCTGAAGGAGCCGGCGATCTCATGGGCAGGGAATTGACGGGCGAATTTATGGGCCAGGGCGTCGGCAACGCCCGGAGCGCCGCCATAGTAGAAATGGCGGTACCGGGAGGTTGTTTCCCGAAAAAAACGGAGCATGAGCTCGGGGCCGTACACTCGGCGCGGCAGGGTGAAGCCGTGGCGGCGGCCTAGCCAGACCAGCGGCATTCCATCCGGAACCACGAGGCTTGCCGATGCGAGGGCGGCGCGTAGCTGCGGATCGTGTCTTGCTTCCGTGACGCCGTGCATTCCCGTGACTGCGATGTAGCGGCAGGAGTCACGGCGCCTGATCCAATCTTGCATCTGTGCGATTACGCCGGGGATTTGCACAGCGTTGACGCGCGTGCCAAGGACGCAAAAGGCGTCAGGTGAGCAAGAGGAGGTGGCGGCACTTCCGGCTTCGGATTGAGTTTGAGTGCTCATGACGAAAACCCGGGTACGAGTGAGGCGCACCGATGAACGTGCATAAAGGCAGCCATGTCAGAATGCGCTTGAAAGGCGATCGAGAATCTCGGAACGCACAGCCAACAGATTCTGACCGACAAAGGATTCATCTCTCTCAGGGTCATAGTCGATCTTCACGAATGTTTTCGGGAAAAGTTTGAATACGGTATAAGAGTAGCCTTCCAGGAACTCGAGGAAATCCTTCAGCAGGTGGCGAGCGAGCGCGTGAGCGGGGCCATGCTCGAACTGAATTGTCTGGATTATTCCGGCCTGCAAACTGGAGGAAAGGCCGCGGAGAACATCCATTTCCATTCCCTCGACGTCCAGTTTGAGAAACGCGACCTTACGAATGCCGTGCTCAGAAATGTATTGGTCGCCGGGAATGACGCAGACTGTGATTTTTTCCTTCCGGAAGCCATCGTTCAAGCTATAACAACTCGAACGGTCGGGAGAATCCGGATAGTAATAGAAATCGATGGAGGCAGGTTTGGATCCGAGACCGAAATGGTTGAGAGTCGCGGTCGTGCGCGGGCCAAGGTTATTTTTCAACCTGCGAAAGATTTGTGGAACGGCTTCGAAGCAGTGGAGACGGGTGCCATTAATAACTTCGAGGGCCATGGAGGCCCATTGACCTTCGTTAGCGCCGACGTCCAGGACGTCGCCGTCAACTGTCTTTGCGACGGTGTGGAAGGCATGTGCTTCGCCATTGTAGCGAGCATGCCAGTTCTGCTCATTGTTATACGCCCTTAGGTATTTTTCCGCGCCGCCAGCCATATATCTGACAATTGGGCTGTTGCGTCGAGAAGCAATCATGGACTTCAGCCGGCATTTGAGGGCGTAGGTTTGCATGTTTATCTCACGCCGCGGTTGGAGGATGGTAGCCGCGCGCCGTTGTTGGTTCTCATGTTTTGGAGAATGGCGGCGCACCTTCGCCGCGTCGAGCGAAAGCGATCCAGAAGACGGCCAAATCTAATTTTGGCGGTGCTTTGGCCGTAGACGAACTCGACCGATCTCCGAAACAGCCAATCAGGCATTGCGATGGACATCTTCCAATAGAAGCGTTGCAGAGCTGACATGGCTTGATACCGGGGGCTACTAATACCGAGACTATAGAGAGTTCTGAAAGACGGATCGCTCGCGAAGCGCGCGTGTGCGTACTCCAGGATAGACGGAGTACGTTGAGCCGGGAGCAAGCCGGTTCCCGCTGCTCCTTGCGTGGTAACGTAGTCACGCCAGACATCCCAGACCTGATTGTCATTAGACAGGATTCGTTGTACGTCGGCAGTGCCGAAGCGATTCTTGCCAAGGTTATTGGCTCCGTGGATTCTGTACTCGCCTAAAATTCGATCCACCGACACGATTGGGGTCATAAGGGGTGCGAGGACCTGCACTGCGGTATCCGCGCAAGTTCTTAGAGTTGTGGGAATGGGGAAAATCAGCTCGGCGATTGTACGGTGAAGCGCGAGGCCTGAACTCGGCGGCAAACCGGCCAAGACTCTGGGTCCTTTCAGGTTAAAAGCCCTGCCTTGCCAACCGGAAGGGAGCCGTGAAAGCAAAGGAATCTCTCCTAAAGGATTCCTGAGTTTGTCGACACGTCTCATTCGGTGGATAGCGAATCCGGCTTCCGGAGCCGACAAGAAAGCATTGACCAAGCTCTGCAGCTTGTCGGGGCGGAAAATGTCGTCTGCATCCATCAAGCAGATGATTTCCCCATGACTCTTTCGAAATGCCGAGTTCAACGCGGAGGATTGGCCCTCATTGGCCTGATATATGGCTGTAATTCTGAGATTAACGGACTGCAAGGATTGCAAGATTGTCCGAGAGCCATCCGTGGACCCATCGTCGCAGACTATCACTTCGTAGTTATCGTAGGTCTGCTGCAGCACGCTCTCAATTGCTTCCATGAGGAACGATCCATAGTTATAGTTGGACACCAAAACCGAAACGAGCGGACGACGAGATAGAGGGGGCAATGGCACCGGCCTGAAGAACTGAGCATTCTGTTCTGTCCCTTTCATGCGCATCAATTCTCCTGTATCTGAACGAGCATTGCCGCGGGCAAGGGAAGGTCTACATTGTGGCGCGCGTCAGTAAGTGAGTCGATTGCAGCTTGCAGAACATCGTTGGGTTCTATCGCGCGGAGGCAGTGAGGCTGATCGAAGATGCAATAGTCGAAGCAGGGACGGCACCACATCTCCTGGCGAATCACCACTCGATCGCGAGGGCCACGCGGGCCGAACCAGACGGGATTGGTTGATCCGAAGATAGCTACAACCGGAACCGCAAGTAGGTTGGCAAGATGCATTGGGCCACTATCATTGCAAACAAGAAGCTTGCATCGCGATAACACAGCCACAAACGACGCAAAATCGAGGATTGCTTCATGACAGCGATCGTGCGCCGGCAGATTGGAGATTGAACCGGGTTCTGAGAACCACAGAATATGAAGATTTTCTTGCCGAAGCAGCTCCAAAGCGACTTCGGCAAAGCGCTCGTCACCCCAACGCCGAATCGAGATGCGCGCCCCGGTGTGAAAGCCAATCACGACGGCATCCTTGGGGATTCGCCGGGTACCCAAAAATGTGCTAGCGTTCTCCTGAGCCTTCTCACCTACGGTAAAGCTGGCTGCGCACTTTTCCGCAGGCGCGCCGAGAGCCGACAACAGCTGAAGCCAGACATCTGTGCGATGCGGTCGAGAAAGGTCGGGAGAAACCCGATCCGTCAGGAGAAATCCGCCCCCACCTACGCCATAACCGATCCGGCGCGGGGTCCCAGAAAGCCACATCAAGAAGTTGTCGCGGATGTCCATCCGCCCGGAAAAAACCCAATCGAACCGATTCTTGCGCAGGCTCCAAACTACGCGGAGAAAGGGAAGCAAGTGCCCAGAAAATGGATTGTACTTTTTCCAGCGCGAGAAGTGCTGGGCCCAAGGAACGCGAATTGGAATGAATTCATCCACTAGCCCCTGGTTTCCGAGGAAGAACTCAAATTTCGCATTTACGAGCAAGGTGATCCGCGCAGTAGGAAAGTCCTTCCGCAGGCTCCTGAGAAATGGAACAAGGATAGCGAGGTCCCCAAGATTCCAGTATTCGATGACCAGGATTCGAAGCGTGTGCTCGGTAGCGGAGAGAAGAGCAGGCTTAGGGAGCACACGCAGTAGGGAGCCTAAGACAATCTCGACTATCCGCACGATTCGCCACTTCAGTTTGCCCATGCGCAAGAAGAGTGCCCTGGCCGCGGATTCTGCGTCCGCGATGTCGGTGCGAGCATCCGGGACTCTTCTTGTTACGAACACTTTCTCCCCGCAATAATCACGTCTCCGCACAAATCCTCTGGTGAATGGATTTCCCCGTAGGAGGTTGGTATTCCCTCCACAATGCCCGGAGCACACTGATTCACGTTTGAGGACAGAACGGGGTTGATGGCGCCGAGCGCGCCGCGCAAGTTTTGCCCGAGACGTGCCAGAGCTTTGACCAATAGATTGCTGCGTCTCCACACAGTCCAAATGGAGCAGATATCGATGCTCGTCAAGGCCGTCAGCAACCGAGTTTGAAGGGCGCGCGCATCATAGATGCGCTGAAAGAAGTGGAATGTGCCGTCATTCTTCTCTTCGACCGCGCCAGCAAAGTCCTTGCGCCACTGTTCCGTATAGACCGAGCCAAAGGGAACGCTGAAAAGCAACAAGCCACTAGGTCTTAGCACCCGGACCATTTCGCTTAACGCCGCGCTATCTCCCTGCTCGCCAGAGACGTGCTCGATCACTGACATCGAGTAAACGATGTCGAATGAATGTTCTGGATGCGTAAGCGCACGAGCATCTTGCAACGAAAAACGTACATGGCCACTGGCTTGGGCGCGAACCGGTTCCCACATTGTTCTGTACTCATCAAGGTTAAGGGGACTGATGTCGGTCATCTCCACAGTGCAGGATTGTTTAGAAGCAAGGAACAATCCGAAGCATTTGGGGCTGCCAACATCCAAAATTTCCGCGGGGAGCTGGTTGAAGCGTGAATCGCAGAACGAGCGTATGCTTTCCTCCATGCACGCATACTCTGGAAAACGTGTGTAGGAATTAATAGGCTGGGTGATTTTTCCAAGAGTCTTCCTGATACCTAAGGCCAGCCGGTTTTTGCGAAAATTGTCAATTCCAAGATGTAAACCAAACCGATAGAACTTCGCTTCCTCGAATCTGGATCTCACCACCACCCCAGTTGGCGGGAATGGATTCGCGGCACCAATCTGGGCGTGGTGTACGAGGGGGCTGTGATTTACCGCATGCTGGATATCGCGGCTTAGAGTCGAAGCGGCATCACGTTGCATTGGAAGTTCCTTCACCTCGTGCCTGTTGGTTAGCTTCCCCGCAGTCCAGTTTGCGGACCAACAGTTGTCTGAGTTTTCGTGGCCGCAAGGTGCAGTTGCGAAGACCTGCCCTCCACGTCGAGGGAGTCGAAACCGAAGGATCGTACAACGGCGTCAACTTCTTTCTCGTTAACTCCGGCAGGCCAGAATTGAGGATGAAGCTCACAGAACAGAGCGCGGCAAGACGGATCCGACAGGGTCGAAGCCATCCCTTGGAGCGCAGCCATCTCATGGCCTTCAACATCCATCTTCACGACCTGAGGGATCGGCAGGGCCCTCAGCTGGGCGAGGCCGTCGTAAGTCACGGTCTCGATGACTTCAGACTTGCCACTGCGATCGCCTATATGAGCAGACTGGCTTACCGCGTCGGGCTCTCCGAGAATCAGGGTGCTACGTCCGCAGGAATTGCTTAAGGCTAGCTGAAGGGCGGTTACGTTCTGCAGGTGGTTCAATTCAATATTGGCCTGAAGCCGGCCAAACGCAACGGTTTCAGGTTCGAAGGCGATCACTCGCCCGGTTGGGCCTACGATTTTGGCCGCAAAAATCGCGAACATCCCCAGATTGCCTCCCACGTCCACGAATACATCCCCGGCCTGCAGAGACGAAAGGGCGCGGCTTAGCATCTGCTTTTCCGAAAACCATGTGCTCTCAACGCACCGCAATTCGTGCGGGGTACGCGCTGTGAAGCTGGCTTCAATTCCATCGAGCGATAGGCATACGACCTCTGGCCTGCCTCGTAAAACAAAATAACTATGTTGCGCAATCCTCCGCAATCTCAGGCGGCTTACGGAAGAGGCAATCCAAGGAACATAGGCCAGCCGTTTAATCATATTCATTCTGCTACACCCAACTCCGTCCTAAACTCAACGCGCACCAATCAAAGCGATGGAACAACCGCACTAGAAGCGCTCGCTCGGGGGAAATATGTTTCCGCCGGCATGAAATGCGTCTGTTGAACTGGCCGGCTTTCCAAGAGAACGGGAGCGGCAATCCAACCCACGATGAGATAGAAGGGGATTGCTCCATAGGGAGTCTCTCCCAAAGGAAAAAACAGCCCATAGGCCATCATTGAGACCCAGAAAGGCACACCAAATGGCTCGTGCGTCTTCCGGTTCACTCGCCACAGGAGGCGTAAGAGTTCCGCTCCAAACAGGAAAAAAAGAATAACGCCAATCCAGCCGGTATAGCCCAAGGCATAAAAGAATTCGTTGTGGGGTGTCCGAATGAATTCGCCCGTCAGATAGGGAGCCAAATCGCCGAGCGGGTATCCGTAGCCAAAGCCCCACATCATAGTATTGAGGCTGGAATGGACGGCGTTCCAAATGAACAGCCACCACACCGTCCGCCAAACAAAAGTTGACTCCTGGCTTTCTCCGCTGATTCCCGCCGCGACATTCGCGTCGCTCGTATCGGCCCGGAACGGCGCAATCGCGCGATCGGTAAGCTGGCGAATAGAGATTTCGCCGCCGCCGCGCCCCTCTGGGCCCGGCACTCTAAAATCTGTGATGTACATCAAGCAAAACAAGGCAGACAAAATTGCTGTCGCTTGTACTAGACGTTTACCTTGGCCCGCAACGAAAAACCAGGTAATCAGCCCCAGGGCAAAGGCGAGCCACTCCGTGCGAAATTGCATCCCCAACATCACAAATGCGTTGAGGCCCAATAAGTACCAGCTGCGCCATAGCTCCTTTTCGTAGGCGATGAGGCCAAGCAATGCCACGAAGGAGTAAACGGGTTGACCAAAAATCGGAACCTGGGTGATCTCATCGGAAACGCCCGGCACAAACCAATCGATGCGATTGAAAACAAATATGTACAAAAGGCCGTAAATTCCGTTGAACCACGCGAAGCCCCGCAAGAGCTTGGGCAAAAGATCCGGCCGCATCAGGCCTGCCGAGAGTCCCAGGAAGAAATAGACGGGGTAGTAGTTGAAGGTAAGATCCCGCACTGCGAGAAGTGGCGGATTGCCGGACAATATCCCATGTACGATCTGTAAGATTCCCCAACCAAGAAAAAGCCCGTACAAGAGAACGACACGCGTAAGCACGGGTTGTTCAAGGAATGCCCTGGGCCACGAGCGGGCGTTAAACTTCGGACCGAAAATAAACAGCATCGCAAGCACGACTTCGCCGACGAAGATTTTCCACCACGGGATTCCCAAGTAAGCGAACGCCCGGCTGAGCGAAAGGTAGCCGACGATGAGGATGGCGGCGATACGCGGCCACATTCCTGACGCTTCACCGTCCAGCCGAGTTATTTCTTCCACTTGCGTTATCTCTGGCACAACTCTTCCCTGGCGCTTTGTGCGGTAGTGCGATAAATCCAGCAAGTCACGACGGCGTACGTTACGTAACTAAGCACCATGCTTGCGGCCGCTCCGCCGATCCCCCACCAATGCATCAACCCAATCGCCGAGACCACTCCTAACGGAGCAGCTACAGCGTTGGCCACCAGGTCAAAGTGCGGCCGGTGGATCGCTCGGAGCGCCATGGAATACCCTACCGAAGCCCCCAGGGCTGCTGGCACTAGTGCGAGCGCGGGCATCAGCCACGCATATTCGCTGTACTTTCCGCCGTATAAAAGATGCTCGGTGCGTTGTGCGACGAGCGCGAGCACCGCCGCGAACGCGACCGTTCCTCCGGCAAGTCCCAAACTGACTAGCGACGCTTTGTGGCGCAGTCGTGCGATTGAGCCATTACCGAAGTCATAAGAAAATGCCGGCAGGATCAAGAGCCCAGTCGCGGAAATAATGTGGGTCATAACTAGAGCGGGAATTTGCATGGCGCGCAAAACCCCAGCCGCACCGAGCCCAAGCGTGCTCGCCACCAAAAACATTTGTGCCTGAGTGGAGACCGAACTGAGTGCGGTGCTACCGACGAGCCAGCGTCCATAGTTCCAGTTTTCCCGCGCCGCCCGGCGCCACAGGATGCGCCGTTGGTCCAGCGGCCCTAGCGTTTCCTTCAGGTCGAGCTTGTGCCATAGCACCCAGGCTGAGAACAAACTGCCTGTGCTCATTAGCCCAAAGGCTGTGAGTGGGCTGATGTAGTAGAAATGATGGAGCAGGAATAAACCGGAAAGGACGAAAGAGACGTAGAATCCACTGCCGAGCAAGGCGATGGACGGCCGCTGAAGGACGTAGCACATCCTTCGTATCAGCCAGAGTAAAGTCACAAAGGGAAGTGCGAGTCCGCTGCCTATTAGCGCGCCAACCAGCAGCAGGTTTCCCGGCGCCACCCACCAAAACACTCCGCTCACCAGCAAAACCGCAGCAGACAACACGGCGACCAGGATGACGTGTATGACGATTTGCTCGCGAAAATAAGTGGGCAACCTATTCGAGTGGCGCGACGGGCCCATCACTGTTAGCGGTTCCAGCAAAAGCACATTGTGGAAGCCGGAAATGAAAAGAAAGGTAGCAAACGCTACCGCGAAGGCGCCGTAAGCGTCCGCGGACAACCATCGAGCAAGGGCGATGTTGACGGCGAATCCGACCGCGGCTGTAAGTCCTTGGTCGAAAACAGAGAGCGCCGACCGTATTCCCCAAACACGCCAACTGCCGGCTGTAATCCGAAAACCGGTTAGGGATGGCTCGACAGCCTCAGGGCGCCTTTCACCAGTGGTCTCTCTAACATGTGGTAGCGCCGTGGTGGTCATCGGGGGTTCAGTTTCCTTCCGCCCGCAGTACCGCCGGCAAAGTCCTCAAGGCTATTTTCAAATCCAGCCATAGACTCCAGTTTTCGATGTATTCGAGGTCGAGAGCCATGTTCGTGTCGAAGGACGGATCGCGGCGAGCGGTGACTTGCCACAGGCCGGTCAATCCCGGCTTTACATCCAGGCGCCGCAGGTGCTCGATGTTGTAGCGTTCGTAGTCGTCGACCGGATGCGGGCGAGGGCCGACGAGGCTCATATCACCGCGGAGCACATTCCAAAGCTGAGGGATTTCGTCGAGGCTCAGCTTGCGCAACCAGCGACCGAGCGGAGTGACGCGGGGGTCGTCTGCGAGTTTAAAGAACGGGCCGTTCCTTTCGTTGCCGTTTCGCAACTCATCCTTTTGCTCATCGGCGCCGACGACCATGGTGCGCAGTTTGTAGCAAGGGAACTTCACGCCCTTATGTCCGACGCGATCGGCCATGTAAAGAACAGGTCCCTCGGAGTCCAGGTGAATGAGAATCGCAAGCAAAGCGAGGAGCGGAGCACTGGCGATCAAGAGTAAGGAGGCAATCACGATGTCGGTGACGCGCTTTACGGCCAGTCCCAGGGCTGGAATTGGCTGGCGGCACAACTCCATGAGTGGGAATCCGCCGAGTGTGTGTAGCGGCGCTTGCCACGCCAGGCCGTCGTAAAGATCCGGAACAACTTTGAGGTTCAGGCGCAAGCGGCGCGCTTGTAAAACGAGATGCTTGACGAGTGTGCGGTCGGCGGGAAGAGTGATGAACAATTCGTCGATGAAGTGCGCGAGCATCACCGTGCGAAGATCCCTGATTCCCCCTAGCACCCGCGGATCGCTGGACGGGCGGGAATCAAGGAAACCGCAGACGATATAGCCGAACTGCGGATTCTCGTCGAGCCAGCGAGCCATCGCGCGGCCAAGGCGGCCGGTCCCGACGATCACAACGCGATGAACGTTAATGCCAGCTCGGGTTCGGCGGTAGATGAGCTGGCGTTTAGCGGCTCGCCATCCGGAGAGAGCTATAACGCTGAACACTCCGGAGCACCAGACAACCAGGCGGGAAATTTCCTTTTCGCCGGAAGTAAAGATAAAGAGGGAAAGGAGGGCAGTGGCAATGGCCACGGCCTTAACGACCATCCAGCTTTCATCAAAGACGCTACGTTCGCGCGGTGTGCGGTAGAGGTTGTGGCTAATGCAACTCAGCACGATGAGCGCGGCGTAGAGAAAAAAGAATCCCAGGTAGGCCTGTGCTGATTCCGTGTGGAACAACCTTGTGGTGATGGTTATGTGATGCACCAGGCCGAACCGCAGCAGGAAAATTGCGATGCCGCCCAGACAGACAAACATTACGTCAATAGCCGCGTATGCGGCCTGCACATACAGGCCGCGGGGAAAACTCTTGCCGCGGGGGTTCCCCGATGGGGACGGTTGCCCCGCGACCAGGTCGCTCACAAGCTCCGCCGGTGGTGCCCAGTGCAATGCTGGTGCTGAAGCGGTTCGTCTTGTGGCCGTGCCGTTCATCGTCTTTTCTCGGTGATTTCCGCCTTAGGCGCTTACGGTCGTCGATGTTGTATTGGAAGCAGCAATGCCCGCGCTTTCGCGAGTGGTGGACTGGCGTTCCGTCAGCAGTATTTCCAACTCGCTCGCAACTTTCTTGCGATCCTTGGTTGAGAAGTACCAATCGATAGTGTTTCGCAAGCCGGTCATGAATTTGATCTGTGGCTCCCAGCCAAGGAGGCGTTTCGCGAGCGAATTATCGGCGACGCGATTCATCGGCCCTGTTGGCATTTCGGGATGCAATTCGATGGTGGCTTTCTGGCCTGTATAGCGAAGCACTTCTTCAACCGCATCAATGACCCGGGTGCGCTCGGTCGTGCCGAGGTTGATTGCGGTGCCGTCGTCAATTGCTTCCGCGGCCCTGATCGTCCCCGAAACAATGTCGTCAACATGCGTCCAGTTACGAATTTGCTCGCCATTCCCCCAGACGACAAACGGGTTCTGGCCGACAAAGGCGCGCGCGATCATCGCAATCACTGCGTGATTCTCGTGGCCGCGAGGTCCATATACGGTGAAGTATCGGCAGGAAGCCGCTTTCATCCCGTAGTCGCGGTGATACGCCTGCAGTGTCATTTCGGCCATGAGCTTCGCCCAGCCGTAAAGGTTGTCGGCATCGTACGGGGGCCCGGCCTTGTCTTCGGTCAGATACAGCATTTCTGTAGGATCGTTCTGGATATAGTTTGGATAGATGCATCCGGAAGATGCGAACACCACTTTTTCGACATTGTGTTGCATGCAGGCCCGGAAAAGGATTCCGTCGAGCCCAAGATTGCTTGCGCATGCGGCTTGATGCAGGTCCACGTAGCCGCGTCCCCCGTGGTCTGCAGCGAGATGAAACACTAAGTCCATGCCGCGCACAGCTTGGCGAGCCACACCATCATCGAGAAGGTCGGCATGCAGCAGTTCGATTGCTTTGGACTTCAGGTGCGGTGTAAGGTTTTCGCGCCGTCCGCTGCTGAAATTATCTACCACCCGCACAGTTGCATCGCGTTGGACGAGCGCATCCACGAGCGCGGACCCGATGAACGAGGCGCCTCCCGTAACCAGCGTCCGCGTATTCTTCCAATTCATCTTTGGCTCCTTTGCCGTTTCGTCATAGAACGCCGGCCCACAAGAACAACCTTGGGCTACGCGGCTCCGTTGCTAACCTTTGTTTCTGCCGCCGCTCGCGCCGGGACAAAGCGTCGTGTTCCCGCATACAAAGAGGCACCGATTTCTTCGACCAGCAGGCGTCCCGGCGTCGGATCGCCCTCCTTCCAGCGCTTACGAAATACGAGCCACGCTGCTCCTCCCGCAAGTCCGAGCAGCGTTCCGAAACAAATCAAAGCTATCGGCCCGGGGAACAATTTCTTTGTGGGGAGCACTGGCGCGTCCAGGATTTTTACCGTCGGGATTTCCTTCGCCTCCTGCACCTTGGCAAGCTCGTACTGCTGAGTCAGCAGCTCATACACCGTCTCTTCAATCTTGTTTTGCCGGTACAAGTTCGCGTAGGTCACTCCCAACAACGGAAGTCTTTTAATAGACGGAGAGATGAGTCCCTCATCGTTCGTAGGATTGGCGGCATCCCCTCCAAGCTTTTGCAACTGTTGGTCCAACTTATCGACACGCGCTCTCAGCGATTTCACACGTACGTTGCTATCCGCATAAATCTGCTCGAGTCCGCTCAACTCGGACCGCGCGGCAATTAATTCCCCCTGCAGTTTCGCGGCCGCTTCGAGCGTTGCTTTCCCCTGCGCCGGAATATCGAGCGCTGTGTTCTTGCTGGCGAATTCGCTGAATTGTTTTGCAGCGTCGTCGAGTTCGCCCTTCACCTCGTGAAGCCTTCCTTCGAGAAAGAATCTTTCGCGGCGTGCGGAGGATGTGCTGAGCTGCGAGACGAGCTTGTCCAACTCAGAAACGTAAGCCTGCGCCATGGCCGCGGCTCGCCGCGGACTGTGGTCCGTGACCGCGATTGAGAGGATTCCGCTCTTGCGGTCTTCCGTAATTTCGGAATGACTCTGCAGGTCGTCCCGTGCATCCTCCATTTTCGACTCGTGATAAATATGAAGCAGGTCAAACTGTTCAATCAGACGATCCGCGACGGTGCGGCTGTTCAAGACACCCACAAACACCGCTCCGCTGTTTTTCGCCCCCAATAAGTCGCCTGCTAGCCCACCCAGTGCTCCTGCGGAACCCTTCGACGACAGCGCCCCTAAAAGGGCCGCGCCAAGCCCTTGCTGTCCCTCCGGAGGCATAAGCTGTGCTTTTGCTTTGTAGCGAGGAGGCATCAGAAACGCGAGAACGCTGCTCGCAAGCAAAGCGTAAACGCCGACTCGCAGGAAGAAGCGTCGGCGATCCCAAAACATTCGCGAGTACAGGAGCCGCTCGCTTGGCGCGGTCGATGTCTCGGGAAATGGGTACATTGCAGAATGGCCGTTCCTCTGCGGCTCGGTCGTGGGAATGCTGGGAGCGCTACTGGTAAAATTCACGGCAGCCCTCCGCCGGACGAGGGCGCGTCCATATCGACCGAACCCGTTCGCCGGAACCATTTTTGCGGTTCGAACGAGATTTGAACCGCGGCAGTGACGTTGCTAGCCTCGTTCGGCTGGATCACAGGAAAAAGCCAGCGTTCGTGTTGTACCCAGCCGGAAATCCCCACGTTGAAGCGCGTCCAGTAGTCCGCACGAATGCCAACGTCGGTCAGACTGCCGCCACCTGGAATGAATTGCTGACTGACCTTCTGGTGCCGAAAATTGATCTGTACGCGATTTCGCGCATTGAACCAGTAATTCGTCCACGCTTGTGCGCCCTGACCTTCGCGGCCGATCCAACTCGCGAGCAGATCACCGTTGCTCGTATAACCGTTCAAAAAACGCGGGTTAAAGTAGAAAAATCCGTGGCTGATGGCACCGCCCGCGGGCACATCGGTGTAGACGCCCTCCGCGCGGAGATCGAGCTTCGCGATTTTCGGAAAATGCGAGAGATACAGCCCTGCGCGAATTGCCGAGCGGTCGAAATAAGCGATGGGAGAAAACTGATCGTCGGCAAAAGCATCGCCGTAGAACGTGAGCCAGTCCCGCAGCCTGGGCAGTCGGTAGGACCAGTCGAGGCCCGAGCGGCGGTCGCCCGGATCGGATGAGGTTCCCGGGGTTCCATTGCCTGAGCTAAGCAGGCTCCTGCGAAATGTGCCCAGGGTGAAGGGCACGCCTTGGCCGGCAAACAGGGCTGTCCGCGAGAAACCGAATTCGAAATTCCGGGTCGGCTTGAAGCTGAAGCGCTCACCGTGAATCATTGGCTGGGGATTCAAGGGCGATGTAAAGCTTCCGGTGGGCCCGGTTGCCAGTGCATTGATGAAATCCTGGCCGCGAAGCTGTCCCAGAAAGAATTCCACGCGCATCGGCCCCAGATGTCGGAAAACCCAGGGCAGCGTCATGGGCGAAACCCGATTGATGCGAAACATGTCCAGGGGCGCCGCGTTGTCGCTGAACATCAGCGGGCCGCCATCACCCGGGCCCCACCACAGACTTTGCCGTCCGAAAGTGAACTGCCAATCGGAGAACGTCAGGCCCACATATGCATCGAGCAGAGCAAGCTGCGACACCGCAGGCTGTGGCGTTGACGCCGGCAACGCCGGAAAAAAATTAACTGTCTGTATGATTTGTCTAGCAGTCAAAGAAAGAGCGGGAATACTTGGCGCCGTCTGCAGTTCTCCGCGCACATACGCAACCCAGCGCCCGCGCGTTGCGTACGACGAAAATCCATTGACGGTGTTCCAGCCTTCGCCATAGGGGCGGCCGAAATCATTTATTTGCGTCTGGGCGAAGTCGTAGCCATCCGAAAGCGGCATTCCGGAAATGTGTTCCGTGCGCGAGTACAGCGATTCCATGCGAAAAGTTGCTCGGCCGTCACCACCGGCTTCTTCTGTTTCCGCCCGAAACTCGCGCTGCAGCGCCGCAATCAATGTGGCGGCCTCTGGATTTTCGTGGTCGCCGGCTGACCACGCATCCGACGCTTCGTTCAACAACCGACGGCATTCAAGCCGCGTCCACGGGCGCATGGCCGCGAATCCGCTGTCGACCAAACCGAGTCCCGCAAGGCGCTCCATCGCCGGATAAACCCAGCTATCCAGCGGCACGTACGGCGAGCCCAAGTTTCCAGGCGTACCCTTCGTATCTCGCACCCACTCCCGGATCGAGCGCCATTCCGCGCCGCCCAACTCCGGGTCGTGGTGCTTGTTGTAAACATATTGCGAAATCAAGTAGCCGATCGCGCTGCTCACCAGCACATCGGACGGAAAATGGTCGCGAGATTGAATGCGCGCCATACTCACCGCCGTGGCCAATCCATAGGCGAACAACCCCGGCAATCGGCCGTGATATTCATGCGCGATGATCCCCGCGATGGACCACACCGCCGCGCTGTGCTCGGACGGAAACGATGCTCCTCCGCTGAAGAAGTGCCCGCCTCCATTGCCCTGGTACGGCCGCTGGCGCTGGAAGCCATATTTCAACGCCTCGACCACGACAAGGCTGTCAATCGCCGCTTCTCCGGAAAGAAATCCAGTCTCGCGTTGGTGCTCGTTGTGCGAAAACGCGCTCCAAACGGCAAGCCCGCCTCCGACGCCCGCCAGCGCGAATGCTCCGCCGGTCGCGATGCTCCGATAGTGCTGCTGCGTCCTGATATCTGCCGCCAAATGTCCGCTTACTTGCCGATCCGTCACGAAGAGTCCGCTTGTGAAGCCCGCAAGAGGCACCAGCCAGTCGGTGTCTTCAAACCGTAGACGTCCGGGGCTTGTCCAGATGCCCTTTTGGTCTCCAACAAAATCCTTCACCAAACCCGAAAAATTTCGCGCCACGCCTTCCCTCGGCTCTGGTGCGAGCCTGTCGATCTCCGTCTTGGCCGGCCGAGAGTCCGCCGTATCACCAGTGCTTGAGCTTCGCGCGCTGGAGCGGACCTGTGGTTCTTGCGCCTGGGGGAACGCGGCGAACCCTGGGCTCGCAATAGCCGCCGTTACGATGCTCATTTCACAAAGCAAAATCGCTGTTCTCCTTGCCATTCCAAACGGCATGGTCATCTCACAAGGTACGCCGCCGTGAACGCTGCCGATGCAGCGACCTGCGCCATCTGCATGGTTAGTGCCCAATTGCGTCCGCCGACATTCGGCGCCTTCTCAGGTACGATTATCGTGTCGCCAGGTTTCAATACTGTGTTCATGGGGTCGCCGCCGAACCAACCCGAATTGTTTTTTGCAGCGATTACGGAACCGTCCGCCCGGATCACAAACGTAGCCTGACGATTGGAAAGTTGTGTGAATCCCCCGGACTGGCTCAAGTACCATTTGGCGCTCCGCCCCGAGCGGTAACTGATTGAAGTCGGATTGAACACTTGCCCTGTGACCATGACGTAGTTGGCCTTCTTGGGCACGGCAAACTCGTCGCCATCGCGCAGCACGGGGTCGGCATCCGTGTTCTTCCACTCTTTGATGTCGCCATTTATGTGAATCACCACGCGGCCCAGCGGGGCGTTTGCCTGCAACTGGTCCAGGGTGGTCTGCACCTGCGCCATCGCCGTCAATTTCAGATTCTTTTGGTCCTCTGTGTTTTCCGGCAGTGCTTTCAGCGTGAGTTGTTCATATTTCACGCGCTGCACCAGCTCCTGATGGGATTTCATCTCGAAATCGCGCACTTCGCGCCGCGTCAGCACCGCCCCGTACGGAAATGCGTCGCGTGTGAAACCGCCGGAGCGCTCCAATACCTCGCTGAGTCGTTCGCCCGTCCTGATTCCGTAAGTGCCGGGATGTCGAATCTCTCCGCGCAACAGCACGGAGGAACCCACGTCTTTCCAGCCAGTTTTTTGCGGAACAGTCAGCACGTCGCCGGAGTTGAGGAGTACATCGTGTTCGGCGTTGCCCTCCAGCGCAGCTCGCAAGTTCACCGCAACGTTGACGGGTGCCGGCGCCGACGAGTCGTTCGCCTTCGCTACGTAATGCGACAGTGCGCCGTCTTCCGCGGCCGCACTGCGTAGCAGCCCTCCAGCCGAGCGCACCAAATCCGAAGCATGCATGTTTCCCGCAAGTGGATAGCGGCCCGGATGCGCGACGTCCCCCTGCACGTAGACGCTGCGCGGCTCGACAAGCTCCGGCTGCCGGTGCACGAGTACGCGGTCGCGCGGTTCGACCAATAAATTGTCGAGCGCGTTGCCTTCGAGCGCGTTCCGCAAATTAACGCTGAATACCTTGGTCGTTCCGTCCGGCTGAATGCGAAAGACCTGCGCCGAATCCAGCCATGCATCCGGCGAAACGCCGCCCGCTTGATACAAAACATCCCGCAAGCGCTGCTGCCCGGAAGTTCCATAGCGGCCGGGTGAGCGTACCTCACCGGACACGATAATCTCGGGAGCCGGCTCAAAGTCGTAACGGCCAAAAATCCGCACGGTATCAAGCGGGTGCAATTCCGGCGCAGACGCCGGGTTCTCCAGCGCCTTCGTCAAATCGAAGCTCTCGACCACCGGCCGGTAATCCGGCGCCTTCAGGCGAATAATTTCCGCATAGCGCCCCGAAGGCTCCGGCAGCAAATCCTTGTACGACGCGATTACATCCGTGAGCTTCATCCCGTCTCGATACGAGTAGCGGCCCGGTCGCAGCACGTGGCCTTCGAGGTAGATCGCCGCCGTGTTGTAAGGAGCAATCGGGAAAATGTGGATCTGATCGCCGTCTCGTACGCCAAACTGCCGCATCTGCTCGCGCACCGTTTCCGTGTCGCTTGCTTCGCCCAGATCCAGGCTGAACATCGTGCGATTTTCGTGCGCGACGAGCCGCTGCACCTCGATGTGCCGCAGAGCCGCGGCAGGCAGGATCCCGCCCGCGAGGTCCAGCACATCCTCGAGATTCTTTTCCGCGCGGATTTCGTACGTTGCCGGGCGCCGAACCATTCCGTCGACAGTGACGGTCGCGCCCAATGGCGGCACGCGCAGCGAGTCTCCGCTTTCGAGGCGCTGCATATTGCCCCGCACTCCGTGAAGCAAAAGATCGTAGGCATCAACCTTTTCGACTAACTGATTTCCCCGATAATGCTCCAGTTGGCGCAGCGAGCCTCGCGATGTCACTCCTCCCGCGGTAAACAACGCGTTCAATGGCGTGGAAAGTGAGCTGATGTCGTACGCGCCGGGCGCCCCCACTTCTCCAACCACGTAAACGCGCACGGTGCGCAAGCGCAACAGCGAGACATCCGCGGAGACGTCGCGGAATTGCGTGCGCAAAATTCTCTGCATCTGCTCTTGTATGTCTCCCAGCGTTTTTCCGGATACCAGCAACGGCCCCGCCTCCGGCAAGGAGACGCGCCCTTCGCGATCCACTGTTCGCGTAATTCGCTGCGACACTCCGCCCCACAAATCGATGGCCAATCCGTCGCCCGGGCCGACGACGTAATCCGGGCCAACGGGCAGATCCATAGGCAACAAATCTGTTTTTGCAGCTCCGCGCTGGAACACGTTCAAACCGAAACGCTGAGTCGGCTGGTTGGTCGCGGCCGCTTGCACATACAGGTCATACAACGCGGGAACATTCGCGTAGGGATTCGGCCGATGCACCATGCGCACCGGCTCAAAGTCTGCTGTCCCCGGTTGCGGTTGCATGCTGCGATAGGCGCTGAGCAGTTGCTCCATATCGACTCCGCTGCCGCTTTTAGGCGCTTCGGATCCGCCACGCTTTTCCGGCGACGCCATCGCGGAACTCAAGGCCAGCGCCGCGAGAGCGTCGGACTGCGAAGCCGGAATCGGCAAATCGCTGCTGCCTGGAATGGATTTCGGCATGCTCGTGCCGATGGGCGGGTTGATACTCGTTGAACCTCCGCTGTCCCCCAGCTTGGCCGAAGCCAGCAACGTCTCCGGATTGCTGCTCTGCGAAGTGCTCGCGGTGCGAATGTCCGACGATTTGTTTAAGTAATCGAGGCCGGGCGTCTGGTCCTGCGGCTCGGATTGCCGTGGGGACCCTCCATTCGGTGATGCTCCCAACGGTCCCGCACCCATCGCGCCGGTTTGTCCCGCCAGACAGGTCAAGTCCGCGCGCGGATCGCATCCCGCCGCCTGCGCCAGCGGTAGTTGCCCTGCGAATTCTTGCCTCGCCGCCGCTCGCTGCATGTCCGCCGCTTTCTGCCGGATGTACAGCATCCGTTCGTCCGCCAAATCCGAATCCGGATTGATGTGCGGCAGCAAATAGCCATAACGCTGCAAAAGCTTTGTCGCGAGCATGCGCAATCGCAAATCCTGGCGAAGCCGCGCCTCCACGGCCGCGTCGGTCAGGTCTTTTTCCTCGAGCACTTGTCCCTGCAGGCCCGCCTCTTGCGCGTAGATCGCCTTCAACTCCACCATGAGCCCTGAATCTTTATTGACCGCCACCAGGATTTGATCCGCCGTAGCCGCGACCCGTGCCAGATTTTCCGAAACCAGATCGGAGGAGGACGGTCGCCGCTCAAATCCTGTCTGCTTTTGCTGCTGCTGCGCGTTTGAATCCTGGCGTGTTTGCGAGGAGTTTTCCTGTTGGCCCGCGGCGCCGAGTGGACCGATCACCAGCGTCCAGGCAAGCAACAACGCAATCGGGCCCCGCAAACTTCCTGGCAGCCAATTGCCTGGCCTGCGCTGCGTACGCGGCATTGTCCTCAAGTGATTCGCCCCCCCGGCAGTGCATCTTTCTTCCGAATTACTTCGAGCAACCCTTCCTCGCTTGCTTCCAGCGTTGCGGAGTGAATTTCGAACGACGCCCAATAAAAAATTCCCAGACTCGAAGACGGCGCCACCGCAATAATTCGCAGCGATGGATATTGCTTAAGCAAAACGTCGCAGATTTTCGGCCGCTTCCGGCCTTCATCCATTCCAATCAGCAAAAAGTCGGGCTTGGTCTTTTCGACCAAGTCCGGCACGTCGCGTTCATCTTCGACTTCACCTACTACATCGATGTCTGATTTCTCCGAAAGGGCAGAAAGCACCATCTCGCGAAGAAGCCGCGGGCGATTGGCCACCAGGACACGAACTGCGTTTTCCGTCACAACGGCACCCCGGCCCGGCTTACCTGGTTCGGTAGCTGCGTTTGGATCGGCTGGCACTCAATGAGGGTAGATGAGGAATTCAGCGAGAAGGAAGGTTCGAAAAAGTGGGAGACGAAAAGTACCAGGCCGTGAACCTAAAGTACCCGTAGCCTTTGAAAAAGAAGTACTCGTGGGACTTTTCGCCGCAACTGCATCAAAATTGGAAAGTTACAACGCGGAGAATCCGTCCGCGTATTGTAAAAAACTGAGGTCGAGTGGGGTTAAGTACCTAGCTGGAACTGCCTCTGTACATCGATCGCTGCAATCCTTCGCACCTGATTTTATCTCGATCGGCTAGCATCAACGTTCAAAGCGGCAGCGTTGGCGTTCTCCTCCCATTGCGGCAAGTTCCTTTTTCCTAGCATCGCCTCCGCCGCCCACGCGCCCAAATACACCGAAAGCGCTACGCCGTGTCCGCTGTACGCCCCGAGCACGATCACATCGCGAAGGTGCGTGTGCCGGCGGAATACCGGCTCCCACTTGTCCGCGATCAGAATGGGTCCGCCCCAGCGATGGCTCAATCGCACACCGCTCAGCGAAGGATGTAAACCGCGCACGCGTTTTTCGAGGTCGGCGAGAAGCTCCGCTGCTTGACCTTCCGTCACGCTGAGTGTCAGCAACTCTCGCCAATCTTCCAAATGCACCAAACCGCTTCCGAAAATCACGCGGTTGCGCTGAAAAACGCGCCCCCATAAATACGGCAGATCGACAGTGTAAAACGGCTTTCCCGACGCGAGTCCTAGCGATGAAATCTGTTCGTCCGACAGCGGCTCCGTTGCTGCCGCCAGCGTGAATTTCGGCTGCGCCTGGCCTGCGAGGCCGCTTAGTTCCAGAGATTCCGCGTTTGTCGACAGCAGCACGCAGCGCGCGCGCACCGGCTGTCCCTGGATCGTCAGGACCGGTAATTCGTCAAACGTCAGGCTTTCTACTGGAGCGTTTTCAAAAATCAGCGCCCCACCTTTCCTTGCTGCCTGCGCCAGGCCGCTCAGCATCTTGCCGGGGTCAATCGTTCCGCCGGGAACCTCGCGCGTCACGCCTAGCCTGCCTGAGTCGCTCCAGGAGATGGGTGAATTCGGCAATATTCCTTCCCGGCCGATCTCCAATGCCCCCGCTAAGGTCAGATCGCAATGCACTTGCAACTCTTGAAGAATGTTAGAGAATCCCGCGAGCACATCTCCTAGCCCCGGCAGCTCTCCCGCGGCCGTGTCCGCCAGGGTCATCCCACCGGTATGCCCGCTGGAACCTGCTCCAATGCGGCTGGCTTCAAAGAGCGCGACGCGCTTATTCGGTTCCAAATGCCGCAGCCAAGCCGCTGCGGCCAAGCCGGTAAAACCTCCGCCAACGATGGCGAAATCAACTTCATCTGGTACAGCGAGCTGCTCGGAATGGAAGTCAATCGTCCAGGGAGGCAAGCCCCATCGCGGTATTCGTGCCGCATTTGCGGATAGCGTCGCGCCCATGTATGTCGAGAGACCCTCCAGTTAGATACCACAGAATGCGACCGGTTGTAGATGGCAACGCTACTGGTTTTGCCTGAGTTCGGCTAAATGCTGGCGTGCAGCGAAAGCTCGATTGCACCTTAGGCACCGAACGTGACAACTTGTGGCAAGGACCAGGTCATGAAGCGGATTCTCATTGCCGACGACAATGCCACCGTGCGGCGCGGGCTGCGAGGCGTGATTGAGCACAATGAGGACTGGAACGTTTGTGGGGAGGCTGTTGACGGGCGCGAAGCCATAGAGCGGGCGCGCGAACTTCACCCAGACATTTTGCTGCTGGATTTGGCGATGCCAGGGATGAACGGCTTCGACGCGGCGCGCGAATTGGCCAAGCTGGAGCCGAACGTGCAAATCCTGCTATGCACCGTCCAACTCTCAACATTTGTGGTCAGGCAAGCCGAGAAGATGGGAATTCAGGGGGCGGTCTCAAAGTCGAAGGTGTCGCAAATTACCGACGGCATCGCCGCGCTACTTCGGCACGAAACCTTCTACTGCTGGCCGAATGACTAAACGGTTAGCGAAGGTTTGAATCCCCGAGCTAGACAATTTTGCCCTTGCAGCCCGCGTGCGGACAAGCGCACTCGATGTCAGGCGTCTTTTCCATGGCTTCGCACTCCACGCTGCAATACTTGCTGCCTTCGGGTGCCGTACAACTGCAAGGTGGATGCGCGCATTTCCTTTGTGCGGCCATAAGTCCTCCGTTCTAGAGTTCTCAATCGACGCGAACAGCGCGTTCGCTAAAAAATAAATGTGTGCAACCTGCGCTTCCATACAGCGATGACCCGAAGACGGACAGCCACGAGACCCCAGCCGCTCTGAAGCCCGCGCTTCCACTTTGCTGTTGAATCGGAATCATCTTGTTTGATCAAACCTCAATGAATGTACGCTCGCATCTGCGCCTTGTTACGCACTCATTACGAAAAGCTTAGAGACATTCATGTATGGACGCCGAACCGCCTAACTTCTAACGTCAGCTAGGCGTGTGAAACGCGAGAGGCTTCGGAAGATTGCCAAAAGGAGAGTTGCAATGGAGCACAACGCATTGATGGAATTGTATGTGGACGAGTTGAAGGATTTGTATGACGCGGAGAGCCGACTGGTGAAGGCCTTGCCCAAAGTGGCCAAGGCAGCGACGTCACAGAAGCTTCGTTCTGCTGTCGAGGAACATTTGGAGCAGACCAAGAGTCACGTGGATCGCCTGAAAGAGATCTTCGATAATTTGGGCGAAAAACCTTCCGGAAAGAAATGCGCCGGCATGATGGGCATCCTCAAAGAGGGTGAAGAAATCATGGACGAGGACTATGAGGGCGAGGTCATGGATGCGGCGCTTATTTCGGCCGCGCAGCGCGTCGAGCATTATGAAATCGCGGCTTACGGTTGCGTAAGAACCTGGGCGGAACTGTTGGGCGAAAATGAAGCGAGCAGCCTGTTGGAGAAGACACTCGAAGAGGAGAAAGAAACGGACGAGAAACTCACGCAATTAGCGGAAGAAATCAACGTGCAAGCGAAGGAGCAGGGAAGCGAAGGCGAGGAAGGCGAAGAGGAAGAAGCGCCGCGCGGCAAAGCACGCGGGGCGCGGGCCTAAACCTTTAGGCCTGATCGTAACTTGTCAATCGAAGGGTTCGGCGGCTGGTGTTCGGCGAGAAATCCAGCCGCCGTTTTGTTTTTCAAGCTGGCCTCTTTTTGGCCGGTGATTTCTGTTTTTCGCCGGAGACGCTCTGGCTTAATGCGTCCAGAGCCGTGTCCAGATTTTGGCGGTGTTTCCAAAAATCCTTCCACAAATCGCCGACACTCTGCAGCCGCGAGGGTAACGTCTTGATCGTCCATGCGTCAGGATCGATATTGCCCTTCATTAGCTCATCGCCGGTAACGGGCGTGGAGACTGTGGCTCCAGGATGAGCCCTTGCGGAATAGACCGCGGCGAGCGGCTTGCCCTTTGCATTCTGCAATGCGTCGAGCAGTACGCGTCCCTGCGGGCGCTTGCGGATACTCCGCTCGAGCGTCGTTTCTCGCGGCAACTCGGAAGCAACCATCTGGCTAATGATCGCGGCAAAGGTGCGCGTCTGCGTATAGGTGTAAATCGGTTCGAGCGGCACGTAGATGTGAAATCCGGTCGCACCCGAAGTTTTCATGTAACAGGCGAGGCGCGTGGCGAGCAGCACTTTGTAGATCGCGCGGGCCACGCGAAGCACCGTGGCGAAAGGCGTCTCTGGCGTGGGGTCAAGATCAAAAAAGACGTAATCGGGATAGTCTTGATGATCGGAGCGGCTGGACCACGGATTGTGGTCGATGCAGCCGAGATTCGTGAGGAAGAGAAGCGCCGCGCGGTCTTTGGCCATTACGTAGTCCATTTCACCGCCACGCTCATCCGAATACACGCGAGCACGCTGGATCCAGTTCGGAATCGATTCCGGGGCCTCCTTTTGGAAAAAGCTCTTCTCCTCAATTCCGTTGGGGTAGCGGCGCATGACGAGGGGCCGATCTTTAAGGAAGGGAAGTATGAGGTCCGCGATCTGATAGTAATACGCGAGCAGGTCGCGCTTCCGGATCCCTGACTCTGGAAAATAAATCTTGTTCAAGTGCGTCAGGGCGAGAATCCTGCCATCGACTTGCAGGCGCAAGCTCTCGGCTTTGCCGTGAGCCAGCTCCTCAAAGCCTGCATCTTCTCCGGACGCTTCCGCTTTTGGTGATGAATTTCGGGTTGAGATGGATGGCGGGCTCGTAGAAGGCTCCAGCTTGACATGTTCCGGTCGCGCGGCGCTGAAAGTGCACTCTTCCGGTGCGCGATCTTTGCGAATGCCGAGGTAAACCGGGGCGCGCAAGTGATTGTCGTCGGTCCAATTTGCGAACTTGATTCTCGCAACCATTTCTGCCCGTACCCATTCGACCTGTTCGCGTAATTTCGGCGGATTACGCAACGAAGAACGCGTGACGCGTAGCTTTTCCAACAGAGCGAGAAGGTCCTTTTGGGTTCGTTGGTCGAAGCCGGTACCCACGCTGCCGATAAAGTGCAGCTCCTCCTTTTCGTCGTATAAGGCGAGGACCAGCGCGCCGAAATACTGGCGCGTGCGCCGCGGCGCGGTCCAACCGACGATTACAGCGTCAAGTTCGTTTACGATTTTGAATTTGAGCCAGGAACTCGTCCGGTTTCCGGTGTAAGGGCTCTCAATCTGCTTTCCAACGATTCCTTCGAGCCCCTGTTTCTCCGCCGCGGCGTATAGCTCTTTGCCTTTTTCCAGTTGGTGTTCGGAATAGCGCACGCGGTTCTCGCCCCGCACTACCTGACGTAACAATTCCTTTCGCTGCAACAGCGGCGTTTTGCGCACATCGAAGCCGTTGCAATAGAGCACGTCGAAAAGATAGTAGGTGAGCGGAACATCGTTTATCAGCTTCTGAGAAGGCTTCGTGACACCGAATCGATTCTGCAATTTCTGGAAATCGCTACGCCCGTTTTCGTCGAGTGTGACGATTTCGCCGTCGAGGATAGCGGTGCCAGCGCGTAAGTGTTTCGCCAAATCCTGAAACTCAGGAAACTCCGCGGTGACATCGCGTTTGGAGCGCGAAAATAAGCGCACGCCGCCATTTTCCACAAACGCGACGGTGCGAATGCCATCCCACTTGATCTCAAAAAGCCAGTTTGGGTCGGAGAATACCTTGTCCGCGATTTTTGCGAGCGTAACCGAAACCTCGCGCGGGATTGGCGCACTGTGCGCTCCGGGCAACTCGGCCGGATTTGGTGGAGCGGATTCCTGGCTAGCTCTCTTCTTTTCCTTTTGCGTTTTTGGTATGGGCCGGCCGCTCACCACGGATTCGCCGTGTTCCTCCACGTCCCACATCGGGTCGGCGTCTTCGTCCCGATGCTTGATCAGCAGCCATTCATTTTTTCCTCGGCTGTGCTTCAACTTCACGAGCACGAAGCTTCCGTTCAGCTTGTAGCCATACAAACGAAACTTCAGCTCGCCGCGTTCGAGTTGCTCCGCGGTGCTGAGAGACCCTTCCGGTTCGTACGTGCCCTGATCCCAGATGATGACTTCGCCGGCTCCGTAGTTTCCTTCGGGAATCGTGCCTTCGAACGTACGGTAATCAAATGGGTGGTCTTCCACCTGGACAGCCAAGCGTTTATCTCCGGGATTGAGCGAAGGTCCCTTGGGAACGGCCCAGGATTTCAGAACCCCGCCGACTTCGAGGCGCAAATCATAATGAAGCCGCCGCGCCGCATGCTTTTGGATGACGAAAATCTTTTCGTCTTTGCGCGCTTTTTTCCCTCGAGGCTCAGGCGTATCCCCAAAGCGGCGCTTTCGACGGTATTCGGAAAGTTCGGGCATTCTTCCCGCATTATAGTGCGCCCTAGCGAGACATGCGTCCCGAAATGCCTCAAGTCCTCAGGAGTCGTCGGCGCAAGATCATGACTGGCAGGTTTGGCTGGTGAGGTGGCTTCTCGAGAACCAAATAGATGAAGGTTTTACCCTATTGTGCGGCTGTCTTACGCACCTAACCATTTGTGCAGGAGGAAAGTAGATGGCTGCTTCCGTTTGGACTGGCTCGATCAGTTTTGGCCTATTGAGCATTCCCATTCGCTTGTTCCCGGCAGCGCGTCCGGAGCGCATCAAGCTGCACCAGATTCATAAGGAATGTCACACACGATTGCGTCAACCTCTATACTGCCCCAAGCACCGTCGCATCGTGGAGCGTTCCGAGGTGGTGAAAGGCTATGAATATGAAAAAGGTCACTACATCCTGGTTGAAGATGAGGAGCTGAAGAAGATTGCTCCACCGTCGAGCAAGACGATGGAGATTCAAGCATTCGTGAAGGGTTCGCAGGTCGATCCGATATTTTTCGAGTCTTCGTACCTGGCCATGCCGGAGAAAGACAATCCGAAGCCATACGTTCTTCTCGTCAAAGCATTGGAGGATTCCGATCGCGTGGGCATCGCGAAAGTGACAATGCACCAACGCGAGTACACCGTATTTATTCGACCTAGGCGCCATGGGCTGACAATCCACACCATGTACTTCGTGAACGAAATCCGAAAGGTCGAAGGTTACGGAAAAATCGAAGATGTGAAACTGAGACCGCAAGAAATAAAGCTTGCAGAGCAGCTGGTCGAAAGTCTCGAGGAGGATTTCAAGCCGCAACAATATCACGACACGTTTCAGGAAAGGCTAAGGGCACTGATCGAAGCAAAGCGGGAAGGGAAGCCGATCGTAGAAGAAGAGCGGCCCAAGCGCGCGCCGGTCATCGATATGATGGAGGCGCTGAAACGTAGCCTGCACGAGACAGAAGCTCAAAAGCGCAAAAAACCGACGCGGGCCCGCCCAGGGCGAGAACGGGAAGGACGGCGGCGCCTGGCAAGCTAGACCTAACAAAATATGCGCTTTGTGCATCGTAAGGGCGTGGGCCAAGTAAGGGTATGGAGGATGGCTTCTACTGGTTTTACCTTATTCCTGCAGGGGGCTGTCGTTTGTTATTCCTCTTGCGAGTCTTGTACAGGTTCGTCAGGCGGCCGGCGTTGGCACCGCCTAGCGTTCGTCCGATGGCCGTGACGCGTGGTTCCTGCATTGCGTCATGGACGGCCCAGTTCTCTCCGACCCAGTCGTCGTACGTTAAATCGAAGTTTATCTTTATACGATAGGTTCACGGATGAGACAAAACATCACAAGTCCTATCTCTGAGTTGGAAGCGTTGGTCAGCGAGAATCGCGTTTCCGAAGGTGTACGCGATGCGCGGCCGTCCGCCGCGGCAGGAGAAGCCAAGCGCACAGCCGAGAATGTGTGGCGCGTTTATGTAGTGGCATATAACCGTCTACTGCGCGAAACATTGGGAAAGCTGCTGGCCAAGCGGAACGATCTGCATGTAGTGGGGCAGGGTGCTCCCACTTCCGAGGCGATGCATGAGCTGACGGAATGCCGCGCTGATGTGCTTTTATTGAATTCCGGGGGCGACGTAACCAATGATTTGGCGATCGTTCGCATGGCTCGCATGCAGGCGCCGCGTGTGCGCGTGATGATGCTTGGGATGAATGATGAGCCTCAGGAATTTTTGCAGTGCGTTCGCGCCGGTATCGCCGGATATGTGTTGCGCGACGCATCGTCGCAGCGTGTGCTGGAGGCGGTGCAAGTGGTGTGCCGCGGAGGCGCGTTTTGCGATGGGCACCTCTGCCAATTGCTCTTCAACTATTTCGAGAAGAGCGCGACGTGCATGCCCTCTTCCATGGTGCGCGACTCCCTGGGACTGACACAGCGCGAGCAAGAACTCGTGCCGCTGCTGGCACGAGGGGCCTCTAACAAGCAAATCGCGGACCAGTTCTGCCTTTCCGAGCAGACCGTTAAGAATCACCTGTATCGAATGAAGCAGAAAGTGGGGGCGGCGAACAGACTGGGGATAGTGCACCTGTGCCGGAGTCATGGATTGAACGTTTAGCGTCCAGATTCGATCATGCCCCGGTCAGAAATCTGCCTTACTTTGCCCACCCACCCCCTCCCCTGTTTTTCGTAAGTGTTCATTCTAAAAGTACTTGAAGTGCTTTGTTTTGATACACTTTCGGAAGTGTTCATTCCAAAGGAGTTAAAGGAGATCAGCCTCTGATGAACCGGTGACGCTGCGCTGGCAAATCGTACGGGGCGATGTTACTACCTGCTCGTGAAAAGAGAGCAAAAAAAGGCGTCAAAAAAGAAAAAGCGGGAGAGGCGCTCCCGCAGTCAAGACGCAATTTCTTACAGAACCGATGATAACCGATATGGCCCTTACCGTCAATGGATAAGTTCGCCGGGTTTAGCTAAGAAGCCGATTGAAGAGGGGGGACAGGTGCCTGTGTTCGGTGTGAGGAGGCAGGCACCCGTCCGTCAGCGAGGGTCGGTCTCGCCATGAGCGTTTTCACGCATGGTGTTAAGTAAAAAGGTAAACCACGGCTGATATATCACAATCAGGTCTTTCCTGTAGTTAAGGTCTCAAAAGCCTTGAGTACGCGCCAGATGTCAGGCGCGTCTAGGGGTACATACGCGGGCGGTCGCCGCGAACTGGTGATGGGCTTCGCGTCATTGTCTGCCAATAGTCTCGGGATTGCCAGCCGGCAACTCTTGATATGGCAATGGTTTAGCTAGTTCCCAGTATGGCTTGAAGACCAAATCACTCTAGTGGGGCAGATCACTTAGTATCGCTGATTGTCTTAGGCTTGTTCCTGCTGGCTGTATAAGCATTGATCTGGTTGAGCACGTACGCTCTCCCGCGGCCATCCTTGGAGCTACTTTCCTGGTTGGCGAGTCCTTTTGTTCGCTGTTAATTTAAGAAGTCCGCAAGTCCTCCACCCGGTACCAAGGGCAAGTTCCCATCCATTGTACAAGGTCCTTGGTATTGCCCGGTTTACTTGACCGTACTTATACTGAAGCCTGTCGGGGTAGTCGTCGGTCTAGCCATAGGTCTAGACACTTATACATGTTTCATTTCCTCCGGTGCCCAGCCAGGGTCCTCAGGAGTGAACATCCATAGTGAACATCCATAGTGAACATCCATTAGGTGCATGCTAGCGCGAATGATGGGAGCACTGTTCCAAGTAGTTCGTCCCGAATAGCAATTATCTCAGGCAGTACAGACTGAGCTTTGGCACCGCCAAAGTTCTCTTAGGAGACCCGCGTGTTGAGTCAAAGCAGTGGTGTAGCTGTGCGCTCATTTTCGCTTACTCGGCCCTTGACCATCGTCTGGGCCTTGCTGGTTCTTGCGTGCAGCACTCTGGCGCAAAACGTTACAACGCAGCACAACGACCTTGGCCGTACGGGCGCCTATACGACCGAGACCGTCCTGACGCCTTCCAATGTGAACGCGAGCAATTTCGGCAAGGTGTTTTATTACGTCGTTGATGGATACACGTACGCCCAGCCGTTATACATGGCCAACGTCACGATGGGGGCGGGTACGCCGCAGGCTGGTACCAAGCACAATGCCATATTCATAGCTACCGAACACGACAGCGTCTATGCGTTTGACGCGGACAGCAACCTCGGCGCCAATGGCAAGCCCTTGTGGCACATTACTTTGCTTGACGCAGCTCACGGCGCGGCTGCGGGCGCTACGAGCGTCCCGAGCATTGATTTTAACTACACAGATCTCGTACCGGAAATTGGTGTCACGGGCACGCCGGTTATCGATTCTTCGACAAATACTCTCTATGTTGTCGGCAAGACAAAAGAGAGTGGAGCGTACATATATCGGCTGCATGCGCTGGATATCACTACGGGCGCGGAGAGAACCGGCAGTCCCGTGCCTCTTAGTGGGTCGGTCCCAGGAAATGGAAGCAGCAGCTCGAACGGCATTCTGCAATTCAATCCCAAGTTCCAACTGCAACGGCCCGCCCTACTGCTGTTGAACGGCATTGTCTACGTCGGGTTCGCGGCACAGTACGGCACTTCGGCGTCGTGGCATGGCTGGATTTTTGGCTATAACGGCGCGACGCTGAAGCAGACTGGATTGTGGAGCAGCAGTCCGAATGGAAATGGCGCCAGCATCTGGAACTCAGGCGGAGGCTTGGCAGCCGATGTCCCAGACGCAACACATCCTTTCGGGCGGATGTTTATTCCTACAGGAAACGGCAACTACAGTGCCGCTATTCCCTACGACAACACCATGAATTACAGCATTTCCATTCTTCGACTGGATTTGGGCAACGGTGTGCCCACAATGAACTCGAATGGAGTCCAGGTGGGGGACCTGTTTACTCCCTTTGATGAGGCTAAATTGAATGCCAGCGATGCCGATCAAACATCAGGCGGAGCGGTTGTGCTACCCGACCAACCTAGTGGCATCAAGCGACCATTGGTACAAGTAGGCAAGTCCGGCCGCATATACATACTTGACCGAGACAATATGGGCGGCTTCAATCCGAGCCGCACCTCCGATCCCCAGCAACAGGGTGCCCTGGGCGGTCAGCTATTCGGGTTGCCAGCTTATTGGAACGGACATTTATATTTTTGGATTGGCGGTAGTCGACTAAGATCCTACACCTTTGCTAACGGAGCTCTTTCCACGGGACCGACATCGACGTCGGCGGAGACAGCAGCGTTCCCTGGCGCTACGCCCTCGGTTTCGTCTAACGGCACTAATAACGGAATTGTGTGGAGTATTCGATCGGACGCATTCGATACGCCGGGTCCGGCCATACTTTACGCGCACAACGCACTCAACGTCGGCAGCACGCTTTATTCCAGCGCTCAGAATGCTGCGCGCGACACTGCGGGAAATGCCGTGAAATTTGCTACTCCCACGATCGCCAATGGGAAAGTGTACGTGGGCACGCAGTACGAGGTTAGCGTTTACGGTTTGTTGAACGGCGCAACGCAGGCTGCGCAGCCCGTGATCACGCCCGTCGGCCAGCTATTTCATCCTTCCCTGCAAGTGACCATCACCGATTCCACGCCAAACGCGCAAATCTTTTACACAACGGACGGGTCCATTCCGTCAACCGGCTCGACCTTATATACCGGACCGTTCACCATCAGTAGCACGCAAACCATCAACGCGATTGCCACGGGCACCGGCCTCATCGCCAGCACGGTAGCGAGCGAGACCTACACGCTTGTCAATCAAGTGCCCACGCCGACGTTCAATCCAGGTCCTGGGGATTTTACTTCGCCGGTGTCCGTCGCTATTAGTACGACTTGGCCGGGTTCTACGATCTACTACACAACAGACGGCTCGACGCCCGCCACTTCGAGCAACGTATACGGTGGGCCGGTACCCATCAATTCCACAGCGACATTGAAGGCTATCGGCGTTGCGCCGAACCTTCCCAGCAGCTTCGTCGCAACGGGGCGGTACACCATCGTCCCGAATGCCTCAAGTTCCATTGATTTTCGGAACGGCTTTAGTTCCGGTGCAATGGCGCTCGTGGGTAGGGCGAAACTGGACGGGAGCAGTATTCAGTTGACGGATGGTGGGATGACGGAAGCTGCGGCCGGCTGGTTTCCCACACCGGTAAATGTGCAAGGCTTTTCCACGGATTTTACATTCCAGCAATCGCAAGTCTCTGTCCCCGTCGGCGATGGCTTGACGTTCACGATTCAGGGAGTTGGAACCACGGCGATTGGTCCAAACGGCGGCGGGTTGGGTTACGGCGCGCAACTCCCGGGTAACCCACTAGGCATAGCAAGAAGCGTAGCGGTAAAGTTCGATCTCTTCTCGAACGCGCACGAAGGCAATAACTCAACAGGCTTGTACACAAATGGGGCATCGCCCACTACGCCTGCTGTAACCCTCGGCGGCGGCGTCAACCTACAGAATCCCAATGTCTACGCCGTGCACATTTCGTACGATGGCGCCACCCTTACGATGACCATCACGGATACCACGGACGTTACAAAGACTTTTACGACTTCCTGGGCGATCGATATTCCCGGTACCGTTGGCGGAAACACGGCGTGGGTGGGCTTCACTGGTGGCACGGGGCACTACACAGCCATCCAAGACATTCTCAATTGGACTTACGTGTCAACGACGAGCGGGGGCCAGCAAACGGCGGCGACTCCGGTCATATCGCCGACGACTGGTACGTACGCGCCGCCACAAACTGTGAGCATTACCGACTCCACTTCCGGCGCGACGATCTTCTACACGCTGGATGGCAGCCAGCCGACTACCTCATCGACAAAATACACCGGTCCGTTCGCCGTGAGCACGACGACGACGGTGAAGGCCATCGCCACTGCTACCAATTTCCTGCAAAGCGCGACTGCGGCTTCGGTCATCACCATCTCGCAATCACAAACGTCCACTCCGCTGATTTCGCCTGTCACCGGTACTTATTCGTCGCCGCAAACAGTGAACATCACTGACGCGACTTCCGGTTCCACGATCTTTTACACATTGGATGGCAGCCAGCCGAGTACATCTTCTACAAAATACACTGGCGGGTTTACGGTCAGCAGCACGACTACGGTGAAAGCCATCGCCACCGCGCCCAATTTCACGCAGAGCAATACCGCAACCTCTGTCATCACCATTCAAACCGGAGGCGGGTCGACGAGCATCAATTTCGCTTCGGGCTTCACCGCTGCGGGTTTGCAGTTCAATGGAAGGACAAAACTGAATGGAACTCGGCTGGAATTGACGGACGGCGGCCAGTCCGAGGCTTCGAGCGCGTGGTTCACTTCGCCGGTGAACGTGCAGACTTTCACCACCGACTTCAGCTTCCAGCTCACGACGCCCAATGCGGACGGAATGACCTTCGCGATCCAGAACGCCGGGGTGACTGCGCTGGGTCCTTCAGGCGGCGGCCTTGGCTATGGTGCGGGTTTGCCGGGCGGCACGGGCGGAATCCCCACCAGCATCGCCGTGAAATTCGATCTGTTCCAGAATTCGCACGAGGGCAACAACTCCACCGGCTTGTACACCAATGGCGCTTCTCCGACCAGCCCAGCGATTACGTTGGGCGGCGGAGTAAATCTGCATAGCGGCGATATCTTCCAAGTGCACATGACCTACGACGGCACGACGCTCACCATGACCATCACGGACACGGTGACCAGTGCCACGTTCACGAACGCGTGGACCATTGATATCCCGGGCACGATCGGGTCCACTACTGCGCTTGCAGGCTTCACCGGAGGAACCGGCGGGCAAACGGCAACGCAGGAAATCATTAGCTGGACGTATTCTTCGAGTGCTTCCTCTCAACAACCTGCGGCCACGCCGATGATCTCGCCGGCGACTGGCACTTACACTTCGGCGCAGACCGTGACCATTACGGACGCAACTACCGGCTCGACCATCTTCTATACGCTGGACGGCAGCCAGCCCACTACGTCTTCGACGCAATACACAGGTTCGTTCCCGGTGAGCACGACAACCACGGTGAAAGCCATCGCCACCGCGCCCAATTTCACGCAAAGCGCGACGGCAACTTCGGTGATCACCATCAATCAGCAATCGGCCGCGGCCACGCCGGTCATTTCTCCTGTGACTGGCACTTACAGTTCGACGCAGACGGTGACGATTACCGACGCTACATCCGGCTCGACAATCTTCTACACTCTGGACGGTAGCCAGCCGACCACATCTTCGACGCAATACAAGGCTTCATTCACCGTGAGCACGACGACTACGGTAAAAGCCATCGCGACAGCGGCAAACTTTACACAAAGCGCCACAGCAACGTCTGTGATCACCATTCAGAGCGGCTCAACTGCCATCAATTTTGGTTCCGGCTTTACCGCTACCGGCTTGGCGTCTAACGGAAGAACCAAGTTGAATGGAACTCGTTTGGAATTGACGGACGGTGGCCAGTCAGAAGCATCGAGCGCGTGGTTCACTACGCCGGTGAGTGTGCAGAGTTTCACGACGGACTTCAGCTTCCAATTGACGAACCCCAACGCGGACGGCATGACGTTTGCAATCCAAAACGCGGGCCTGACCGCACTTGGACCTTCAGGGGGCGGCCTGGGATATGGTGCGGGCTTGCCAGGCGGGACGGGCGGAATCCCCACCAGCATCGCGGTGAAATTCGATCTGTTTCAGAATTCGCACGAAGGCAACAACTCCACGGGCTTGTACGCCAATGGCGCGTCTCCCACGAGTCCGGCGATCACGCTGGGCGGCGGAGTCAATCTGCATAGCGGCGACATTTTCCAGGTGCACATGACCTACGATGGCACGACGCTCACGATGACCATTACGGACACGGTGACCAGCGCAACGTTCACTACTTCTTGGGCGATCAACATCCCCAGCACGGTGGGTGGAAACACCGCGCTCGTGGGTTTCACGGCGGGCACCGGGGGGCAAACCGCTAAGCAGGAAATCATTACCTGGACGTTCGGTTCGTAGGCTTCAGTCTCCGATCGGATGGAATGGACGCCGCTTTGTTCACGCGAGTGCGCGCGTAATTGTGCTCGTCCAGAATGATTGGTGACACTCTGTAGAGTGTCAGGATGAGCGAGATTGGATGGGGTGACCTTCCCGAG
>Ga0137418_10000049_pt1 | contig 80596 bp, 51 predicted proteins | sample CZODoug3_1_2_16f_FD_122242 | JGI IMG/M metagenome (GOLD analysis project Ga0137418, IMG submission 122242) | Vadose zone soil fungal communities from Angelo Coast Range Reserve, California, USA - CZODoug3_1_2_16fungal (Hybrid Assembly) | ecosystem: Environmental > Terrestrial > Soil > Vadose...
GACCCTTGGGCACCGAAGGGGCGCTAGCGTCCTAGTACTTTCGTGCTTCAAACGTGCGGCAGTCCACGTGGTAACCTTTTTGCAGGGGGTGCGGATCTATGGACAAGCCTCTATCGTGGACGCTCAGCACCAATATGTTTCGCCTTCCTGTTGGTCTATACCTTGAAGTGGTGTGCCGCACCTGTATGCGGGTCTGGGCAGCCACGCCCGACAAGGATTATGAAAGCGTCGAGTCCTTCGACCGAACCAACCCGCTACAGTGCCCGTGGTGCCACAGCTACATCAACGTCGTGAGGACAAGCAAGAGCAAGGAAGGCATAACCAACGGTTTTGCTTTTCGGTGATCCGTGGGCACCACAGCCCCGCTAAGACTTCTCCAACATCACTACTGTTCTGAAGCCCCCGTTTCTTGGCCAGCATCCCCGCTGGCCCTGATCTTATGAACCCAACATCTGAATCCCTTCTCACTGTCGAGCAGGTAGCTGCTCGGCTCTCCGTATCCCCGCAGTTCATCCGCGATCATGCAACCCGATGCGAACCCTTTATTCCCTGCGTTCGTCTCGGCTCTCTACTTCGCTTCCGCAACATCGACATCGACACTTTCATCGAAGCACAACTGCAAGCCCCACCATTCCGCCGCAGACGCCGTTGAGATACACTCGGCTTATGAGATGGCAACGCGGATCGGTTACGACTGAGGGAGCACGCGGTCGCAAGCAGTACGTCGGTCGTTATCGGGCAGATGATGGCTCCCAGCCGAAGGTAAAGCTCGGCTTTGTGTCGGAGATGACATTGACCGAGGCCCGTGTGAAGCTAGAGGCCGTAGTCCGCGAGATCGGCAGTCGACCCCAGTCTTCGACAACCCTCACCTTCATGGAATTCTGGACCCTGCACTATGTTCCCCGTCACCGCGTGCGTTGGGGAGAAGCAACCGAGTACGGTTACGACTCGTACATGCGGGCTTACCTAGGCCCTGCGTTCGGCAAAGCCCGCCTCAGCGATCTGGACGCAGAACACATCACCGCATTCTTCGAGAAGCTACGGCGTGCTCACTCTCGCTCGGTCGTCACGAAGTGCTGGACTCTGCTCAACTCTATTCTCGAAGACGCGGTTGACGATGACATCATCGGCAGGAATCCCATGCGGAAGGTGCAGCACCCGAAGACGAAGCTCCCAAGCAAGCCCGTGCTCGGTCCTGACCTGATCCGCAGCGTCATCTCCGCAGCAGACAGCGATCCCTTCACCAGCGCAGTGCTCCACGTAGGAACGTTCTGTGCGATGCGCACTGCCGAAGTCTTCGGTCTGCGTTGGAGTGCCTTCTGCGACGATCACTTCCTGATCCGCGATTCAGCATGGAAGGGAAAGCTCCTGACCGACTCCACGAAGACCGGCGAGCGTCGGGTATTCATCCCTCCGGCGACCAGGGCAGCAATCAAGCGCTGGCGCGAGGCGGCGACGTTCACCGGGCCAGACGATCTGGTATTCTGTTCATCGGTAGGGACGCCGATGTCTGCTCACAACTTCCGCAACCGGGTGCTGATGCCGATGCGGGATAAGCTCGGGTTGAGCACGCCGATCACGTTCCAAGTCCTCCGGCGATCCCATGCAACACGGAATCAGGCGACGCCGAAGGATGTGCAGGGGCATCTCGGTCACGCGTCGATCGTCACCACGCTAGGGACGTATGCACAGGAAATCCCGGCATCGGTTAAGGCGATGGTAGAGGCGGATGAGGCAGCAATCCTCTCCGCACGCGAACGAATTGCACCCGAAATGCACCCGAGTGAAAAGGCAGAAAGCCAGTAAGCTATTTGTTTTGTTGGAGTGGGCGCGTAGCTCAGTTGGTAGAGCAATGCCCTTTTAAGGCATGGGTCGCAGGTTCGAATCCTGCCGCGCTCACCATATTTTCCAAGCAGTTAGAAGAGAATACCGAACAAGGGCGCAACTGAAGGATTCAAGGGGCAGTGTCCGTCAAGTATTGCCGTTGAAGCTCTCGAAATTTCTCTCTCGGTTGTGCCAACAAAGCCATGTCATTGGGATTGGCCTCTTCCACCTTGCTTAATTCTCTCCATGGCCGGCATCTGTTCCGGCTAGAATCGTGAAGTGGTTCAGGGCTTCGCGCCGGGCGACCTCCAGCAATGATCTCGAAGTTCAACACGCTCGCTAAGCGATGAAATTGATCAGTATCCCCGGCGCGGAACTCTACTACGACGAGCATTTTCTCGCGCCCGAGGAGGGAACCCAGTGTTTCGACGCTCTGATTACCAAATGCGCGTGGGAACGGCACAAGACGTCCTTCGGACATACCGTCCCCCGCGACGAAGCCTATTACGGCGATCCCGGAACGCACTACACATACTCGCGGCGCGAGTACCAACCGCTTCCTTGGATACCGGAATTGCTTTCGTTGAAAGCCCGCGTCGAAGAAGCCACCCCAGTTGAAGCCTATGCCAGACTGGCTGTGCCGGAAACTGGATACAACGCCGTGCTCTGCAATCTGTACCGGGATGGAACTGACAGCGTCGGGCTCCACGCCGATGCCGAATCGGAGATGGGGCCAGTGATTGCGTCAGTCAGTCTGGGCGCGGAGCGTTGCTTCCGGCTCAAGCGGAAGGACGGAAACGTGGCATTCTCGCACAGATTGCCCCATGGCAGCCTGCTGATCATGGCTGGCAAAACGCAGCAGGACTTCAAGCACGAGGTTCCAAAGGAAACAGGCGTGTCTCAGCCACGCATCAACTTGACGTTCCGGCGCATCGAGCACACGTAGCTGCCGCATTTGAAGCGAACCGGGGTAACGTGCAGCGATTCGTGCACGGCCAGTCGATCCGCCAGAGTCTGTAGTCGCTGTCCTGACGTGCTGGGGCTCCGGCCACCGATAGAGGTACGCTTAAGGCATGTACACCACGACTAGGAAGATGGCAGGCGGCACTTTTATGACATGCAAGGACTGCGGGCACGCCATCAGCATGGACAAGATTTGTGAGAAGCCAATTCAGTCAGCAACAGATATGTTGAAGCATATGGCTGCCCACAACGCCTCCCGCTCCTTCGCACCGTTTGGGCCCGTCATCCGACCGGAACCGGAAGCAGTCCCCTTACTTGAATTAGCCCGCGCTCTCGGCGTTCCAGCACCAGTGGATCGCTTCGAGCCGCCAATCAACCAACCAAATCCGTTGCCCCAGAATGAGGATTCGACTGGATACTCGCTGGACCAGTTGAGGCTGTCCGAGTCGCTGTTAACCATGTAGGGAGTTGGCGGGCCGGATTCCGGCGACCGAGCACTGGGCTGTTGCCCCCAAGGCGAAAGCCCATCTGATCCTGCCATAATTCGTCCGCGTGCGGGCGCTATCGACTGTCGCGGAGAGGGCAGCTTGTTCAGGAGCGCCGTGATTGCGTTTCAGGGGAGGAAGCCTGGAGTCCCCGGTACAACATTTGCCGCCACTCAGCCTGTAGCAGCCATCCGGCAGAATCCTAAGGAGCCTGTGCGGCAATTGTCGTTGATGCGCTGGGGAACCATCATGGCATTTGTTGGGCACATTTCCACAGTGGCCCGTTGGAGCCATTCCCCCAGTACGGATCAGGACGTAGGGTGGTTATGAGCAGACTTCGGGGGAGGGCTGTTCAATCGATGCGCCCCATGACTCGAAAGAGTCTGGGGCGCTTTCGTTTTTGGCAACAGAGGTCCCCACCCAGACATGAGCAGGACTTTTTACCATTCGAGTACGGCGCTTGTCGGCAGAAGACCATCCGGCCCACGGATGGACAGAACGTCGGTCGCCAATCCGTCGGCTTGATGCTCAGCAAACCCGACCCATTCTTGCGGTTTGGGAGAAAAACTGGTATCAAATCCCGCAGCTTGGACGGCCGTCAAATCAACTCGGCTCAGGCATCGAGCGAAACTTGGAAGTGGGCCACATGTGGCAAATCTCACGTTGGCGTGATAATGAGTTTTGCCGCCGATTTTCCTGATATGGGCGCCAACATGAAGCGAGAAGAGCGCGACACCCGCGCTTTGATCGGCTCTGATCAATGTGTCATCGACCCACAGTGGTTCTTTGTCAGGGGATGTCTTGAAGTCTCGATCCTCGGCAGTGATGAGCTTTTTGTCTGGGGACTTTGGGTGTCAACAAGGGAAAATGTTTGCGATGAAATGTCAGGGAAATCGTGATGACATTACTCAAAGGGCTGTTAGCTACATCCGTCACATTAGTTGTTTTGGCAGTCTTTACGATAATTTTGCTGTCCCTCAAAATGCGGTCGGTAGGCGCAAAGGCGGCCACCCCTGCCGCCCTTTGGGCGTGGATGGTCGATTCACCCTTGTATTGGGTGCTGGCGCCGGTGTTGGTAGGAGTCTCGTATTGGTTCTTCCGACGCTGGACATTCGGCCACTAGCCGTAACCTTTGTAGCCAGTCGGGCTGATGCAATTCTAATGCGACCGCCTCTGCTGCACAGTTCCTATGCTGCGAAGGCTCCGAGCGGTCGTCGAGTAGTTCATCTGGAGTTTGGGGAAGATGAATCGCCTACGGGCGTAAAGTGGCGGGATCGAGTGTAAGGTAAGGAGTCACAAGATGCCAACTCAGAAAGACACGCTGAAAGACCGCCTCGCCCGCTACCGCCAGATCAAGATCAGCGTGATCGGGAGGAAGTCCGGGCGGACGATCTCGATCCCGGTCTGGTTCGTCTTGGAAGGTGAGAAGGTTTACCTTCTGCCCGTGCAGGGCTCGGAAACGCAGTGGTACAAGAACGTGCTCGAGAACCCCTCGATTCGCATCGATGCGCGAGGCGTGGCAGCGGAATTCCGAGCCACTCCCGTAACTGGAGCGAAGGCTGTGAAGTCTGTGGTCGAAAAGTTCCGGGCAAAGTACGGCGTGAAAGATGTAAAGAAGTACTATTCGAAATTCGATGTGGCGGTCGTGGCTGAACGGGGCTGAGAGTCTGGGGTTGTGCCGCGAAGCGGAGATCGGATAATCCAAGTGTTCGTGGCAGGCGTCGATGGGTATCACGCGGGATGGATCGCCTTCAAGGGTGAACTCCCATCTCTCGTCACTTCGGTCGCGGTAATCGAGCTCCCAGTATTGTTGAGAGAACGTCCCCCTGAACTCGCCTGTCTCGGCATCGACATTCCGATTGGGCTGCTCGACGGCTCCCGAGCATGCGATAAGGCCGCTCGCAAACTGCTCGGTCAGCCACGTGTCGTGCGATGCCTTCATGGGGAGCTACTTTGCAACCCCCCAATCCTGACGCGGACAGGCGGAAGTGGCTCGGGAGCCTTGAACGTCTGATGGAACTGGACATCGAGATTCTGGCTGAAGGACACGGGCACATCCATACTTTGCGGTCTGACATCCCCGATTTCCCAGGCGTGGTGATCCGCCAACACCCGAAAGTTGCCATAGCGCAGAAGTTGGATTACCTGCGGTGGCTGCGAGAACAGATTGAAGCCGGGTTTCATGAACAGCTTCCGGTGCGCGTCATGGAGGCAAGCTGTTTTCCATGGGGGAGGCGCACTTCGTGGGAGAGTTGCGCCACCGACGAATGCATCTGCCTCCTAAGCCTTGGCACTTTTCACGCACTGAACTGGTTCGCGGTTTCGTTCGTACAGATGTCGGTCAGCTTCCAACCGTCTACGAAGTGCGCATGTCCGGAGGAGAGTGACCTCCTTGCCATTGAGTGAGATCAAAGAGATCGCATCGGCTGAGGTTGTGCGAGGCTGCTCGTGGATCGGTTGGGTTCCGATCTCGGTGTTGCCTCTGACGGCAGTTGCTTGCCGCAATCTGCTGCCAGCTTGGGTGTTCATGTGGATTCTCTCGTTTGCCATCTATCTCAGTCTGAAGTGGCTGACATGGTGGAGGGCGCGAACACGAAGCGCTCACTCAGCGTGGCGCTCAGCAGCCTATCTTCTGGCTTGGCCGGGAATGGACGCAGAAGCTTTCTTGGATGCGAGTCAGCGCGTACCGCCGCCAGAGCCCACGACTTGGCTTTGGGCGATGTTCGAAATGATCCTCGGTGTAATCCTGCTCTGGGTGGTGCCCCGATCGGTTCCGCAAGGACAACCCCTTCTACGCGGATGGGCGGCAATGTTGGGTCTCATCCTGCTCCTTCACTTCGGTACTTTCCAAATCGCTGCTCTCCTGTGGCAGAGCATTGCTGTCAATGCAAAAGCCATCATGTCTGCCCCACTCCGCTCAACATCCCTTGGCGAGTTTTGGGGAAAGCGGTGGAATTTGGGTTTCCGTCAGCTTTCCCATGAATTGATCTTCCGCCCGTTACATCGAAGGCTTGGCGCGGACGCGGCCGGCTTCTTGGTATTCACGGTTTCTGGTCTGATCCACGACTTGGTGATCTCGCTGCCCGCTCGCGGGGGCTATGGTCTGCCGACGGCCTACTTCTTGCTTCAAGGCGTGGGAATAACAATCGAGCGTTCGCGGCTGGGCACGAGACTCGGCCTTTGACAGGGAGTGCGTGGCTGGTGTTTCATGGCGGTGTTCCTTGCGGCACCAGTCTTTTGGCTCTTTCACCCATGGTTTGTGCTGCGTGTAATACTTCCCTTCATGCGGGCAATTCACGCGCTATGACCGATACACTCGCGCAACGGCTCTTTGACATCGACCTGTGGTTGGTCGGCGCTGCCCATTTTGTGATCCTGTTCGCCAGCTTTCAAGTGCCATACCGACTGGGGTGGAAACAGGACTTGCGGCGATTGATGCCCTTCAACCGGAAGCTGCTTTGGGTACAGAGCGGATTCACAGTGTTGACCATCATTGCTTTTGGCGCACTGACGTTGGTGCTGCACACGGAACTGCTCCGAGGCGACCGGGCTGCTTTGGGACTTGCCTGCTTTATCGGGATTTACTGGACTACACGGATTCTTGTGGACGCGCTCTACTTTTCCCACGCAGACTGGCCCAAGGGAACGGCATTTGTTGTGGGGCACGCCCTGCTGACACTTCTGTTTATTGTGCTTGCGGCAAGCTACGTCGGGCTATTCGTCTGGCACGTGTGGCTGAGAATTAAAAGCTGATCAGTATGGGGCTCACCTCTGAGACAACTTAAACTCGACCTGACAGACAGCGGTCACTTCTGCTCTACTCGTTTCACGCCAGTGCTGGCCTACGGCGGATCCCCGCCGTCAGCAAAGGGACCGCGGTAGACGTTGTTGCCGACAAGTTCACCGCAGATACTCACTACGACATGCCTAACTAACTTCCACGTTTCGGCGCATCATCCTACTGTGAACGTGCCGGTACTGTGGTGGCGTTCTGTCGGCCATACACACAATGCCTTCGTCATGGAGACACTGATCGATGAGTTGGCGACCCGCGCCAAGATGGATCCCATCGCCTATCGCTGGAAGCTCCTCAAACCGGACGCCAAGAAACTGCACGGCGCCCTCGATCTAATGGAAGAAAAGACCGCCGCTTGGCGCAACAAGCTGCGGAAAGGGCACGCGATCGGCTTCTCGTGTCACGAATCATTCGACACTGGTGTCGCCTGCGACGCCTGCGCCGTGGATGTCTCCATCGAAGACAAGCGACCCAAGATCCGCCGCGTAACCGTTGCGGTTGATCCCGGCCTAGCAGTGAAGCCACTGACGATCGAGAGTCAGTTTCAGGCAGGGGTGGCCTTCGGGGTGTCAAAATTGATGGCGAAGGGAGCGATTACGCTAAAGGAGAGTTATGTGGAGCAGAGCAACTTCGACACCTATACTCCACCCTACATCATCGACGCACCGGTTGCGGTGGATGTCCATATCGTGCCGAGCACGGAGAAACCATCTGGATGAGGCGAGCCACCTGTTCCTGTGATTTCGCCCGCTGTCGTCAACGCTGTGTCCCGGTTGACTGGCAAGCGTTGCCGCAGCTTGCCATTGGTGACGGTGTAGTAAAGAGGAACCCAAATGTGGAGGAAGTGTCACGGAGCCGGGTGCGGGCGGATGACGCGGCACTGAGAAGGTTACGCCGTCGAACGCGGACTCAACCGGATCCAAGCTCGGTGCAGAGACCAGGCGCGGGGTCGGCGGAATGCGCATCTTGAATGAGTTGCCGCAAAGAGCGGTTTCGAGCGTCACTGATAGGGTCTTGTTGAAGATCTCCACCCGATAGAGTTTGGATTCTCATTTTCAGTGTGAAAAACCCCAGCACGTAGCGCAACATCAGAAATCAGCTCAACGAGAGGATGGGGCATACAGCTTGAGGGGAAACCGCAAACTGGTTGACGCCACCGTGCTTCAGACCATCCCCGCAAAGTTGGATGCGGGCCGCAGAGGAACGAACAACCCCAGGTTGGCCGAAGGAGGCTGTGCGGGTGCCGAGGTAGATACATCAGGTGGTCGGAGCTTAAGCCCGGTGGAAGGACAGTGTGTTCAGCCTTCTTTAGCAACAGACCCCCGAACGAATTAGCCGGCTGCCGAGGTGCTCAGCGTGTCGGGGCTGGTCGCTGTCTGGGGCGGTCTTGTAGCCGGTAGAATTCCCGCATTTCCTGTTCCGCTTCCTGGACTTTGCTCTGCTTGCGGTATAGGCCCGCCAGTGAGTAGTGGGCCTGAGCTGCGAGGAGGCTTCCTTTTTCGAGAGTGATTACTCGCGTCCAAGCACGCTCGGCGGTTGCCGAATCACCGGTGAGCGCAGCCGCCTTCCCGAGAGAGTATAGTGTGTCGGACATATCGGGCCGCAGGAGGTCGGCGCGTTTAAGCTCCCTCGCCGCGTCTTGCGCCTTGCCCTCCTGCAACCATGCGTCACCCAGCCGGTAGGCGGCTTCGGCGTTACCGGGCTGCAGCCTCGTTTCAGCAAGAAATTGCTCTTCGGCTTTCGACCATTGCGAACTTGCGGCGTAAACCTCGCCCAGTTCCAGATGAAGTCCAGGAACGTCCGGCCGCAGAGTCAAAGCCTGCTGGTACTCCATTTCTGCTTCCGGATATTGATGCAGGACATAGTAGTTGTGAGCTCGAACCTGGTGCGCTCGGCTGCAATTGGGATCAGCGGCCGTCAGTGCATCGAGCGACTGCTGGGAGAGCATCTCACTCGCCTGGCTTAGATAAAAGAGGAGGTCCAAATCGTTTGGTGCCTTTGCCACCGCTGCCTGCAGGTTGGAAACCGCGTCCGAAACCTGCCCGGTTTGAATCTGGGCGATTCCGAGAGCGCCTATTTCGTGGACCTTCTCCAAATGGGGAATCGCTTCTGCGGCATAGCCTTGCGCTAACAGCGCGTATCCGAGCAATTGATGCGCGATCGGCAGGTCCGGGTTTTCGATCAATGCCTTCTTTAACGATGGAGTGGCCTGAGCATATTGATGGTTTTCGATGTACGCATTGCCCAGCCTGACGAGTCCGATTGCACTCGTAGGCTCGAGCTCGGTCACCTTGCGGAATTCGGAGATGGCGGTTTCCAAATCATGCTGTTTCTCGGCTTCCAGGCCTGCCTGCAGATGTTCGATCGCCGCGGGAGAAAGCGCGGGCGCAGCGGACGTTGTCTGGGCCAGCAGAACTAAGGCCAACAGGGCGTGGATCATGGTTGTGCAGGCTCCTGAATCTCCATGAATTGGTCAACCCGAATATTGCTCAGCGTCTGGTGCACTCCGGAGGGCCAGATTATATCTAGCTTCGCAGTTTCGGCTGAGCCCAGTCCGAAATGGAGCCTTTTGTCGTTGGAGGAAAGATAACTTCCCGAGGCGGTTGCGAATCGGGTCTGTCCGTTCACCTGCACCCGTGCGCCGAAGCCATCCCGGTTGCTGCGTGTACCGCGCAGAATGATGGTGAGCCAGCGCTGTTTTCCTCCGTTATTCACGAATACCTGCGGGTGTCCACCCAGCACAGTGGTGACAGCATCCATCCAGCCGTCATTGTTGAGGTCGCCGAAGGCCGCACCGCGTCCCGCCACCGGAGTTGCCGTCCCGGCGTCCGCTTTCTCGAACCGGCCTTTGTAATTGAGTGCCACGAGCGGTGGCTCCAGGTAGTGCAAGGAAGAGTCTAATTTTTCCACATTGTCCATTACGTGACCCTGCACGATGAACAGGTCTTTCCAGCCATCGTTATCGAAGTCTTCCAGGCCCACGCCCCAGCCGGAGGTCACTCCCGAGAGGGTGCCGAATCCCTCTCGCAGACTTTGATCGCTGAAAAGCCCGTGCCCGTCGTTATGAAAGATGGTCTGCAGCTGGTGCGGGAGTTCCGTCACCACGATGTCTGGCTGGCCATCGTTGTCATAGTCCTGAAATACAACTCCCATTCCAGAAAGCTTCATGCCATCTGCCGTCAGGGCCACGCCGCTGTCTAGTCCGTGCTCCGTGAATGTGCCATCGCCGTTGTTGTGAAACAAAAATTGCTCCAGCACGTCGTTGGCCACGAAGATATCGGTGAACCCATCGCCGTCATAGTCGGCAAATGCCACGCCCAATCCGTTACCGCGTTTCGCGGCAATCCCGGATTTCACGCTCACATCTTCAAAGGTGCCGTCGCCCCGGTTGTGATAGAGAATGTCGGGGACCGGCGGAAATTCTCCCGGAGGACAATACTGGCGTACAACCACGCCGCAAGGCCTGCTGCGCTTTGTGTCCCAGTCCAGGTAGCGGGTCACGAAGAGGTCCAGCTTGCCATCGTTGTCATAGTCAAGAAATCCCGCTGAGGCCGACCAGCCCCCGCCGCTAACGCCGGCTTTTGCGGTGACATCCGTAAAGGTTCCATCGCCGTTGTTGTGGTAAAGAATGTTTTTCCCAAAATTCGTGATGTAAATATCGGGATAGCCGTCGTTGTCGTAATCGCCCACGGCGACGCCCATGCCATAGTTTCGGTCGCCGGCATTCGCTAATCCCGCTTGACTGGTCACGTCCGTGAAACTCCCATCACGATTCTGCCGGTAGAGCCGGTTCCAGTACAGCGGGTTGTGACGATTGAAATCGTCGGGTTGCTGCATCAGGCCCCTGATACGGCCACCGTTAACAAGAAAAATGTCGAGGAGACCGTCATTGTTATAGTCAAGCAGGGCCACGCCTCCCGGCATGGTTTCAATCAGGTACTTGAGCGAGGTTGGGGAGTTCTGCAGAGTGTATTCCAGGCCCTTGGGGAGAATCAGGCGAAATACCGGCGCCGAGGATGAAACTGACAGGCACACTGTCACGATAGACAGGCACAATGCTGCCACTCGGAGCGCGTTGAGACTACGTCTTCTGCGAGCCCTTGTCATCATTCCCGAGCGTGCCGGGTTTTTCTAGTGGCGGGCGCTGATTTCCAGGTCGGTTCCGCGGCCATCGTCAGGGATAATGATGCTCACCATATGATGTGCGAGATCGAGAGCGGTCGGAGCCGGGTCCGCCTTGCCAGCCCCTACTCGATAGGACGCGTTGGAGTTCCAGCCGTAAATCTCCACTTGCAGCTCGCTCCACCAGGGACGGTAGCTGCCCTCGTGCGCTCCGATGTGGAGCTTGACCGAGTCCGCGGAAGCTTTGCAGGTGAAGTGCATGCGCAGAAACTCGCCGCGCTTGTACGCCATGGTCCTTCCGTCGTCCTGATAGAGCGAACCCTGGCAATCGCGGCCAGGATATACGCGCAGCAGCAACGGTCCCTGGGGAGTCTCATTGGTGCTTTGGGTCAGCGGCTGCATCGGAAGAATGGAACCCCCTCGCACATAGACCGGCAAGGCATCCAGCCTGGGGTGCACCAAAACCGGCTGGGGACCTGGGCGCTCGGCCTTTTTATCCCCGCCCTCCCATTCCTGCACTTCTAGGCGCTCCCCCGTCCAATAGTCGTACCAATCCAGCGGAGGAAAATGTACGGGGTACGGGTCCAGCTTGTCAGGAAACGGGGAGGGGGCGACCAACAGGTCGGAGCCGAACAGAAATTCGTTTCCGGCGTCGAGGTCGAGCGGATGGCTGTCCGCAGTCGCCTCGGGAAATTCGAGAAACAGCGGGCGGAGAACAGGCAGTCCTGTGCGCGACATCTCCTCCACTGCCGTGTAGAGATAAGGCATCAACTTATAGCGTTCTTCGATGTACCGGCGGCGAATGTCTTCCTGCGCGGGCCCGTGCACCCACGGTTCCCGGCGAGCGGTGCCCTTCTCGCTGTGGTTGCGATCGATCGGCTGGAATGTTGCCAACTCAGTCCACTTGGTGAGTAGCTCAGGGGAGGGGGTGCCGATGAAACCCCCTACATCGGCGCCGCTCATCCCAAAGCCACTGAGACCCAAATTCTCCAGCATAGGAGTTGTCAGCCGCAGATGATTCCAGGTGGCGCTGTTGTCGCCGGTCCAGGTCGCGGCATAGCGTTGTCCCCCGGCGTAGGTGGCCCGCGTGAGAACAAAAGGACGCTGGTCAGGAGAAATCTTCAGCAATCCTTCATAGGTGGCACGCGAATTCTCCATGCCATACACATTGTGGATCTCACGATGGCTGGCGACCCGACGCTGGAAGCCGGGCTCGTCAATAAGGTGCTGGGCATCGTCGGGGATGGTCTTGTCGGGGGTGTTGAAGACCGAGGGCTCATTCATGTCATTCCAGAAACCCGTGAGGCCATCCGAAGCGAAAGTGTTATAAAGCGTGCCCCACCATTGACGCGTGCTCTGCTGAGTGAAATCAGGGAACACAGACGGCCCGGGCCACACTTTGCCCACAAAAGCCGAGCCGTCAGGATTTCTCACAAAATGTCCCCCGGCCGCTCCCGTGTCATAGGGAGCGTAGCCTTCATCAGGCAAGTCGGCGATGTGCAGGTCCGTGATGCCGACAACGTGAAAACCCTTTTTCTTCAGATCGGCAAGCATGGACACGAAGTTTGGAAATCTCTCGGGATCGACGGTGAACGGCCGATTATTTTTCTGGAAGTCGATATCCAGATACAGGGCGTCCGCCGGAATCCGGTCGGCCCGCAGTCTCTCTGCGACTTCGCGGAGTTGAGCTTCCGTCTCATAACTGTAGCGCGACTGCTGGTAGCCTAAGGTCCACAGAGGCGGCAAAGCCGGAGGTCCGGTCAGCCAGGCGTAGCTCTCCAGTACGCTCTTGGGATCAGGACCGTAGAGGAGATAGTAGTCAATGGGGCCGCCTTCGGCCCCAAACGAGTAGGCTCCCTCGACCTGTTTGCCAAAATCAAAGCTGCTGCACCAGGTGTTGTCTAGAAGCACTCCGAGCGTGCGCCCGGCGCGCATAGTCAGGAAAAATGGAATGCTCTTGTAGAGAGGATCGGTCGACTCCTGAAAGCTATAAGCATCGGTGTTCCACAGAGTGAATGCCTGGTTGCGCCGGTCGAGGGGGCCGGCTTTGTCTCCTAGTCCAAAGTAGTGCTCATCCGGGGGCATTTGCTTATAAACGCGGAAGGCTTTGTCGTGAAACTCCAGCGGCCAGCCCGCTGCGTCCTGTTGTAGAACGGCGCCGGCCAGATCAGTCAGGGAAAGACGAAGGGTTGTGCGCTCGATTTCGACGCGCAGAGACCTCGTGCGGAAACCCACTGCGGTCTCGCTACTCTCCGGCGTTACGCTCGCGCGCTGCCGGCGAGCTGCCGGCAAGACGGCCCAGGAGGAATCCTCCGGCAGAACCCCGTCGCGCGCGATGCGGACACGCACGACATCGTCTCGCAGCGCCAAAACCTGAAGGATGGCCTTTCCGCTGTAGACCTCGATGCCGCTGGGCAGGATTTTGTCGCCAGAGAATGTATCCAGCACCAGCAATGCTGGCGCCTGGGTTTTCACCGGCGCCGCAGCGGAAGCGGAACACTTTGTTTGGCACACCCACATGTTCAGAAGAAGAATGAGCAGGACAGGGGCCCACCGGCTACGCTCGATCATTGTTCCATCCCATGTGGTCTGATTGCGGGCTAAAAGGCTTCCTCGCAGGCGCAGCAATTCGATCTGTGTTCCAAAGAATCCTTGCTGCGCCTGCCAGATCGTCCTGCTGTTGCCTGCAGGCGGCAGCGTCAAAAGTAGAATTTCACAGCTGCTTGTACGTCGCGTGCGGGGTAAGCCTGAAAGATCCGGCCAAACGATCCGTTGCTTACGTCGCCCAAGTTCGTATCTGGGGCAAAGAAGTTCGGATGGTTAAGGGCATTGAACATTTCCAGGCGGAACTGCAACCGCTTGGCTTCGCTGAAGTCCCACCATTTCTGGATTCCCATGTCCCAATCCAGGTAGCGGGGCGCACGCAGGTTCGAGAGGTTGCGGGGAGAATCTCCGAAAGTGAAGGGGGCCGGCTGAGCAAAAGCCGCCGGGTTGATCCAGTTGTTGATGTTTTGACCTGCCGGCCGCGGATTTCCGATCAGGTTGGGCCGCTGATTGCCGCCAAACGAATCAGTATTGTTTTGTGCCGGCGAAATCGACAGAGGGAAGCCGCTCTTAGCGTACAGGATACCCGTAAGTTGCCATCCTCCGAGAACCGCGTTCAGGGGGCCGTTCCAGCTGCTTCCGAGTTGTTTGCCATGACCGAACGGCAGCGCATAGATGTAGTTGACCACCAGGCTGTGAGTGATATCGCTCGAGTCGACGGAACGTTCCGCCGCCAGATTGTAGGCATCGCGAACCTGGCTACCGGTGCCGGGGAAGGCCCATCCGGATGAGCCTTGCACGTTGTCCATAAACTTGGAGTAGGTATAAGACACGTTCAGGTTCAGGCCAGAATGCCAGCGATGGTTGTAGGTGGCCTGGAGTGCGTTGTAGCTGGAGGAGCCAGCCGCCGGCGGGGCTTCCGTTACGCTGCAATACTCGGGGAAGGGTCGTCGCAGCTGCCCGCGAATCACAGTGGGCTGGTCAAGGCCACAACCGCTCGACGTGATGTGGCCGAAGAAGGGATTCGGAACCTGATCGTTCAACGAATTCCCCAGCGCCAGATCGGCAGTTGGGAGCTGGTTCCACTCGAGATATTGCGCGAGTACGTGTACGCCGTGATTCCCGACGTAGGAAACATCGAGCAAGTCGTTATTGGTAACTGAGTATTCAAACCCGCCCATCCATTGCTGCACGTAGGGTGAGTGGCGGACAGGGTTGACAACGGGATTGAGGCCGAAGCCGACATCCGTCAAGCCGCCCTGGGCGCTGCCTTGCGGCGCGACTTCGCCATTCGGAAAAGCATTGCTCAGCACATTGTTCGGCGTGAGCTGATTGTTCAGCGTTCCGACCCAAGGAGTGCCTTGTGAATATCCAATCGTAGGTCCGTTACCGTAATAATTCGGCGTAAAGAAAATTCCATATCCGGAACGGAAAATGAGCTTGGGCAGAATCCGGTAGGCCAACCCAACTCGAGGAGCGAAGTTGGTGTGCGATGTGTGGTAGAGGCCCCGGTTGCCGGCGCCGTTAAAGACCAGCGCGCCCGGCACCGAGAAGCCTACGTCGGAGCTGATTGGGTTGGTCGCTTTGAAATCGAAGTATTCCTGATGGTTGAAGCGCTCCGTTGGCGCAGTTTGAATTTCGTAGCGCAGGCCAAGGTTGACAGTTAGTTTTTGGGTCGCTCTCCAATCATCTTGCAGATACCAGCCCAGTTGCTTCTTTTCGGTCGCCGGGAAGGTATTGAATCCGGTCTGACCACCGCCTACGCCCAACAGGAAAGAGGCAAATCCTGAACCTGTTCCTGTACTCTCGTTCTGGGGGTCCGGTCCGCCGGTGAAGGAAGTGGGAAATTGCAGGGTGGTGTTGAAGTAATGTCCGCCGTAAATCTGATTCAGCACGCCCATGAAACCGAACTGCAGGTCGTGCTTGGGGATGATCTTGGTGAAATCGACTGAGCCCGTCCACAAGGTGCGCGGAACAAAGTAGTCATCCTGATTGGGGTTGGGTCCGAGTCCCGACAAGCCCTGCGGTTGCACCTGCGGGAACAGCGGGGAGATTCCGTCGACAAAGGCAGGCAGGCCAAGAGTGGAGGGGTGGAACCCTAAGCTCTGTACCTGCGACCCCTCCACCCAGCGGTTCACGCCCAGGTTCGCGCTCATAAGAAATGCAGGGTTGAATACGTGGCTGTAGCCAAGGTTGAAGCTGTAGCGGTTGTTGGGGTTGGTCGCGCCCGGGCCGGCAGGATCGGCCGATCCGTAGTACTCGGGGACGTTTACCTTGCTCTCAAATTTCTGCGACCAGCGGGCAAAGAGACGAGAATTGTCCGAAATATTATGGTCGATTCGGATCGAATATTCGTCCGAGTGGGCGGCGGCGGCCGCCGACCGGCTGAAATTGTTGGAAAGGGCTGAGGTGTCGGCGTTCGGCCAGTAGTTGCCCTGCAGGATGTTCTGCGCGATTCCGTCCCACCTTCCGCTCGGAATAACATTTCCGGCGAAAGGATCGCGGACGTATCCGCTCTGGGTTGCGGTCAGCCCGGTAACCGGATCGACTTGGCCCGCCGTGATCGTGCGGGTGCTGAAGGGATCGTAAATGGCCCCGCTCAGAATTGCCCGGCCCAATGCATCGGTGCCGATTTGACCGCCCAGTTGAGCCGAGAAATCTCCCGCCCTGAACGCGGCAATCGGCATCGTTCCGCCAAAAGTCACCGGGGTTTGTTGCCGCAGGCCCTCGTAATATCCAAAGAAGAAGGTCTTGTTCTTGTAAATCGGCCCACCGATCGTGGCTCCAAATTGTTGGCGATGGAAAAGGGGCTGGGTGCGGTTGTTGAAGTAGTTCTTTGCGTCCAGAGCGCTGTTGCGATAAAACTCGTAGACATCGCCGTGGATGCGGTTCGTGCCTGACTTGGTCACCACGTTTATGACGTTCCCGCTGCTCCATCCATACTGAGCGGTGAAGGCGTTGGTTTGGATCTTGAACTCCTGCACCCCATCAACTGCGGGAACATAAGTCACTCCGCCCCAATCGGCCCCCGTGTCCCAGGTGCCATCCAGAAGATAAGCAGCAGTGTTGAAAAAAGTACCGCCGAAATTGAAGAAGGAAATGTCCTGATCGGCGCTGCCGGAAATCCCGTTGCCGCCAACAATTTGGAACTCCGCGGTGTTGTTGACAGAGGAGTTGAGGAATGCCAAGCCGTAGACGTTACGCAGGTTGAGCGGCAGCTCGACTACCTGTTGGGCGGAAATGTCGGAAGAGATGTTAGCATTGTCGGCGTTGAGAAGTGGCGCTTGCGCGGTCACCTCGACGCTCTCGGAGATGGAACCAACCGTCATCACCACCGACTGCTCGGCGGTTTGGCCCGCCGCCAATTCGATCCCGCCCTGCTTATAGGTCTTGAATCCAGAGGACCTGACCTCGAGAGAGTAGACCGCGGGCGGCAGGAGGGAGAGCACGTAGCTGCCGGTCGCGTCAGTAACGTAGGTACGCGTAATGGAACGCTCGCTGCTGGTTAGGCTGATCCTGGCCCCGGGCAGCACGCTTCCGGAGGAATCGGAGACTGTGCCACTGAGGGTCGCCGTGAATGCGCGGGTTTGAGATTGCAGCCGAGTGCAAGGCGATAGTAAGGTGAACATCGCAGTAACCACCACCCACGTCAACGGGGACGAAGATTTGCGCGCCATAGATCGAGCCTCCAAATTTGCCCACTCGCAAGCCCTGGAGCCTGAACATCCGGCAATCGCGCCGCCCGCTAATGCTCTCGTTCCAAACCTGGGAAGAGTCTGTTAGGTCTGGCTTCAGGTGCTTGAACCGCAGGCGTTATAGCGGGATTGCCGATGCGGCGGAAAGCTCCTTACGGTAAACAGCGCCAGTTAAGAGGGAAATAGTGCTTGAAACAGCTGATATCATTTAGATACAAGTCAATGGGCGAAGATATGTTTTACGTCATTCTTTACACGTTAAAGACCTGGCGGCCGAGCCGGGGAGGCGGGGTAGCGTCAGGGTTTCAGATCAGCTAAGTCCCCCCGGGGAGAACGTGGATTGCACAACTAGGGCCATCCCCTAGGATGGTTTGAGTGCAAGGAGCGGAGCCAATGTCGTCCGAGCAGGTGGACACCTGGACACCTTCCAGTGAAGAAGACAAGGCGGCCGTCGTCCAGCAACTCGAACGCCTTCTCCAGAACCCGCACTTCCACAAGAGCAAGCGCTTCCCGGTCTTTCTGAAATTCGTGGTTACCGAGGCCTTGGCTGGGCGTGCCGAAAACCTCAAAGAGCGCACACTGGGGATCGAGGTTTTTGGCAAGGACCCCGGTTATGACACGACCGACGATCCGATCGTTCGCGTGACCGCAGGCGAGATTCGTAAACGAATCGCTCAGTACTACCAGGAGCCGGGCCACGAACGCGAGATCAGAGTGTTATTGCCGGCCGGTTCCTACGCGCCGCTGTTTTGCTCCCCGCAGGAAGCCAAAGCCGAAACCAACCACCCGGCGCAAGTCCTTCCGGTCGTCGAGTCATCGTTGTCGGTACCGGTAGTTTCCTCAGTTCCGACACGCGCATTTTCCTGGGGAAAGTTCGTAGCTGGGTCCGCGGTGCTGGCGGCTGCCATCGGGGTCGGTTTTGCCTGGCGGGCCCTGCATCCCTCCGCAATGGAACAGTTTTGGGCACCCTTTGTGAAGTCCCCGGATCCGGTCCTGTTCTGCATCGCCGACCAAAGCCAGTATTCCACCATAACGCTGCGAGATGCCGCCGATCCCCTCCACGAAACGACGCTCAGCGATCACATGATCACCGTGATCATTGATGACATCGGTCCGCTGGTTAACATCGCCGGCCTGCTGCAAGCGTACGGAAGGACCTACAGGGTGCAGGGCGAAACGGCGACCACGCTAACCGACTTACGGCGCAGCCCGTCGGTTCTTATTGGGGCTTACGACAATGGCTGGACGTTGCGCCTAACTGCACCACTGAGGTTTCATTTCGCAAATAACGCGGAAATGACGCGCTTCTGGATTGAAGATCGAAACAATCCGAATAAGCGGGATTGGCTGCTGGAGCGGTCCCGACAGGACACGGGAACCTACAAGGACTATGCCATCGTCGCGCGGCTGGTCGATCCGAACACGGATCGTTTTGTCGTGGTAGCTGCAGGCATCGCCCGGGGCGGCACCGTGGCCGCTGGAGAATTCCTGGTCGACGCTCACCGTCTGGATGAACTTACGCGCCTTGCTTCCAAGGGTTGGACTCACAAGAATGTGGAAATCGTCCTGGAAACCCAAGTAATTGATGGGCGCTCAGGTCCACCCCGGATCGATGAAGTTTATACCTGGTAGGGGCTCCCGTGGCATGGGCGCCAGCCGGATTGGCAAAGCCTTGTACTCGTCCACCGATTCGACTTTCCAATTCCTCTTTTGGCCGGAATCGTGAATGGAAAAAATGAGCGCAGATGCACAGCATAAACTCAGGATCCATGCGTCGGGCCGAGTCGATCCTCGCGTTCGGTCTTGGCTACGAGAGGAAATGACAGTCCATCACTAGCGTCGGCGATTTCAAAAATCCCGGGGGCGCGCTGGGATCTGTCTCCCCGCTCGGTCAACGATCACGACTTCCGCTCGGACGCCGCCGGCACAGAACCCACATCCCAACAACGTCATGCACTTCGCATCCAGCCCCACGAAATCCTGCCCAAGTGGAACTACACTCTCTCACCCAATCTGTGAGATTTGCGTCAACCCTTGGCGGTGGTGACCGTTCCTTAACGTGCCCACAGCCTGTTCTTCTAAGGCATGGGTTGCAGGTTCGAAGCCCGCAGAGCTGACCCGGGAATCTGTAGCTTTAGGACTCATAGTTCTGGCGTCGAAGCTTGACTTCTGCGAGAACCCCATCCGGATCGCGATCTAGCCCTTCGATCCCACTCGAATCAGCGATTCCCGCAGCTGGGTGTGGCGCTGCAAAAGGTGCAGGTATGGCATCTCCTCCCGGCCGGACCGGGCGCGGATGATCTCCAGCACGCCTTGCTTTTCGGGGGAACTCCAGTCCTGCAGTTTGGGAACCAGTGACAAGACCAGGCCGAAGTTCTCGAAGCTCGTGCGGGACAAGCTGTCCGCAGGCGGAATCTTCCCTCCCAAAATTCGCGCGAGCCGTTCTGTCGACACCTTGCGAAAGCGCTGAACGTCTCCGTCGAACTTTTCGCCCATGCGGCGATTTACCCGCAATCCTATGTTTCGCGTGGAGAAGCGTTCCCAGGCTCCCCCCTCGTGCCCCGGCAACTCGTAAAAGACGTGCCCCTCCGCCAGACGCCGCAGTGTTCTCGCCGATGTTCTGTACCCGGCGTCTTGGGCGATTCGAGTCTCCTCACGTTCGACCAGGCGCAACAAGTCCGACCGCCCTGGCCGGAAACCCAGTTTGCGATAAAACCAGAAAGCCCCGGCGGCGATGGCCTCTTCGTTGTTGTGTCCGAGTTGATAGGGATACATCGAGATGCAGGTGGTTCCCATCAGGTGGCAAAGGCAGCGCAACACCTGCGCGAAGATCCAGGCCACTTCACCACCCCGGTATGTGTAGAAAGTGTTGAAGCCAACCTCCATCCACTCAAAAAGTCCGATGGCTTCGATGTAGTTAACGGGAACGCCATTCTTCAAGGTGAGTCCGGCCACGTAGGCGCGCAACGGCAAACGGCGCTCCGGGGGTAGATTCCAGAGGTAGATCGAAACGCCTCGTCCCACTTCCGCGTGCACGACAGATCCCGGATCGCCGAACGTGGTGCCATAGAGTTCGCGATAACGCACCAGCATCACCTCGCGAATCAAGTCCATAACGGACTCGCCCTCGGCTCGCGATAGCGGCACGAGTTCCGGTGGCCTCCGCGCGAGTTCTCGCGCCAGCGACACTTCACGGCGCGGGATCAGCGGCTCCTGGTGATAGAAGACCGGCCGGACCGGTCTCCAGTTGCGTGTCCGCGAAATGCGGGAGTTCTCGAGGTGCCAGCGGACGGGCATACGGAGCGAGTCATAAAGTTGGGCCGCCCCGGAGGCGGGAAGCCCTAGTTCTTCAATGCGCTGCACGAACCACGCCGGGTTGGCGCTCCGTCCGCCTGATACCGACTCGAGCCATTTTCGCCACGGAATATTCGCTTCCACGAAGGCGTCTTCTTCGAGCAGCGGTATGAAGCGTGGCCATACCGCGCCCTGCGCGCGCTCATCGTCGTAGTCGTCCCACGCGATCTCAACCTTGCCGGGCATGCGCTTCACGAGCCAGCGAACCACATCAAAGCTGAGCTTGTCCCGCATGCTGGTGCCGGCGATGCCGGATGCTTCCAGAGGATCGAAGTCATCCATGTCCGCCCCAGCCTTGCGCAACTGTTGCACCCGCTTCCAGAAGCTCCGGAGAAGCTCCTCACACTGCCGAAGAACCGGCGTGCTCGGGGGAAAGGCTCGCAGCACCAATAGCGCCTCGTGAAATCGAATGAGGGAAGCGACATCGGTGAATCGTGCGGTTCCCCCCTTGGCCAGCACCTTGGCCACGCGGGCCGCTTCATGGCGACCGAAACGGTAGCGGCATTCCTCCAGTTTGGTAAGCAGGCGGCCTGGTGAGGGCGCGGACATTTTATTTTGTGAGGTACTGGACTTGCACGCCGTGTGCGGCCGAAGTCCACGGGAATCCCTCGAGGGTGACAGCTCCGGGTCCAGCTTTCCAGTTCTTCACGGGCTTCCCATCCAGTACGACAGCCCGCACCTTATCGGCCCCGTAGACCGTCAACTGCACGTCCTTGAACCAAGGAGGATAGGGGCCTTCCGGGGCCGACATCCGAAAATTCACGTGATCCGACGCAGTTTCGCAGGTAAAGTGGACGCGCAGGAACTCTCCCTTCTGGTACGCCAAGGTGTCGCCGTCATCCAGGTAGAGATCTCCTCGGCAGTCGGGACCAGGATAGACCCGCACGTCGAGTGGTCCCTTGGGCGCCTCATCAACATTCTGCACCACCGGTTGTTGCGGAATGATCGTCCCCGCACGCACGTACACCGGAAGTGTTTCAACCGGAGGATTGACCTGGATCGTTCTTCCTCCGGCAACCTTCTCTCCAGTCCAGTAGTTGAACCAATCTCCTTGAGGCAGCAGGACGTCGTAGTTCCCCACAAATGGCCAGACTTTGGGCGCAACCAGCAACCCGCTGCCAAACATGTATTCCTCCCCATTGCTCGCGAGCGCCGCGTCTTCAGGGAACTCCATGAACATCGGCCGCATCAGCGGGACGCCGGTGCGCGACGCTTCCTCCATCCCGGCATAAATATAAGGAAGCAGCCGATAGCGGGTCTCGATGTACTTCTTGCGAATCGCCTCATGCTGGGGCCCGTCCACCCATGGTTCGCGGTCCCGCGTGCCCTTGGCAGCGTGATTTCGATAGATTGGATTAAACACTCCGAGTTCCATCCAGCGGGTAAGCAACTCCGGAGTCGGACTGCCGTTGAAACCGCCGATATCGTCCCCTACGAAAGCATAGCCCGAAAGTCCCAGGTTAATGAGCTGGGGAACGGAAAGCCGCATGTGATTCCACGAGGCCGTGTTGTCGCCAGTCCAGGTTGCGGCGTAACGCTGCGTGCCCGCATAGGCAGCGCGCGTGAGGACGAACGGGCGTTGGTTGGGTTGGAGTTTCAGCAGACCTTCGTAGGTCCCGCGAACGTTCTCCATCCCAAACACGTTGTGAATCTCGCGATGGTCAGTCTTGCGCTGCTCGACGTAGTGCACGGTATCGAGCGGCATGGTCTTCGAAGGAAACACGAACACTGCTGGTTCATTCATATCGTTCCAGAAGCCGCGAATCCCGTCCTTCACGAAATCGGTGTAGAGCGATCCCCACCAGGCGCGGACGGCCGATCGCGTGAAATCCGGAAAGACGCTGTCTCCCGGCCACACCGGTCCAACATAGACCGAGCCATCCGGATTCTTGACGAAGTAGTCGTGCGCCATGCCTTGGTCGTAAGGCTTGTAGCCAGGCAGCTTTGCGATGTGCAGGTCGGTGATGGTGATCAGCTTGAAGCCCTGCTGGCGAAGATCTTTCACCATCTGCTCGAAATGAGGGAATCGCTCCCGATCAACCGTAAAGGGGCGATTCTTTTGCTGGTAGTCGATGTCGAGATAGATAATGTCCGCGGGAATCTTACGTTTGCGGAACTCGTTCGCAATCTCACGCACGCGGGCTTCCGGATAGTAGCTGTACCGGCATTGCTGATATCCCAGCGAGGACAGCGGCGGCAGAGGCGTGCGCCCCGTAAGCGCGCTGAAATCACTCAGCACGCGCTTCGGATCGGGCCCGTACAGGAAGTAATAGTTCAGTTCCCCCCCCTCGGCGCCGAAGGAGTACGTATCTCGCGATTCCTTACCAAAATCAAAGCTGCTGCGATAGGTGTTGTCGAGAAATATGCCGTAGGCGGCGCCGTGGCGCACTCCAAGGAAGAAGGGAATCGATTTGTACAGCGGATCGGTGGACTCCTGCCAGCCGAACATGTCCATGTTCCACATGGTGAACGCCAGATCGCGATGATCGAGCGGCCCCGTTTTGTCCCCCAGCCCGAAATAGTGTTCGTCGATGGGCATCGACTTCCAGACTCGGAATTCGGATCCGTTAAACGAGACCGGGTTGTGGGGGTGATCTTGCGAAATGACCTGACCATTTCGGTCAAGGAAGACGATCCGTAGCGGAGACTTGAAAATGCGCACTTGGATTGCGCCGGTATCGAGCGCAACTGCATCGGAAGAATCCTCTCGCTGAATCTTCGTGGTGTCCGGAAGCGCGCCGGGTAGAACCGCGAAAGACTCATCCGGAGGGAACGAGCTCTCGGTCGTGTAGCGCAACCTCACAACGTTCGCTGACAGGGCGACGACGCGCAGTCGGGCCGAGCCCATGCTCAGTTCAACTCCGCTCGCGAGGGTCTGGACGGAATTCACATCGCCGAGCGCGCGCCACTGGGCGTCGGCTGGCGACACGCACGCAAAAAGGAGGGCAGAAATCCACAATCTACTCGCAAGTCTCATTTGATTTTCCGAGTTCTGAAAATCATACCCTGAAAGACAGAAAGAGAAAGCGGATGAGGGAACAATTTTGTTGGGCGAACGTCTGCCGACCGGCCTATGATCACTGCGAGATGACAACCACCGCCTTCCTTGAAGAGCACTCAGAAAAAAACTCCTAGCTCCCCCGAAATAGCAAGTTGACAGTTGAGATTTCTCCTCATACTGTAACCTCGGCTTTCTGCACGAACCCGGACCGACAAAACAGGCGTGGAATTCCGGAACGGAGGCTGGCCGACTCATGAACCAAACCGTATCGCTTATCCATCGCAACCTGGCCCCGCTCGACCTGGCGATCATTGGCATCTACTTCGTGATCGTCTTTGCCATCGGGTTCTATTTCGCTCGCCGGGAACGCACTTCCACCGATTATTTCCTGGCCAGCCGCGACGTCGGCTGGTTCTTCATTGGCGCGTCCCTGTTTGTGTCCAACATTTCGACGGAGCACTTCATCGGTCTGTCGGGAACCGGCGCCTCATCCGGACTCGCCGTGGGCCATTTTGAGTGGTTGGCGTGCCTGATATTGCTGATCCTGGGTTGGGTTTTTGTGCCCTTCTATCTGCGCACGAACGTTTTCACCATGCCGGAATTTCTGGAGCGGCGCTTCAATCGCCAGTGTGCCGTGTACCTGGCAGCGATCTCGATCATCGCTTACATCTTCACCAAGATCTCGGTGCAACTTTACGCCGCCAGCGTGGTGCTGGAGCGGGTCGCGGGTTGGTCTCTGTGGAAGACTGCGGTAGTCCTCGTCATCGCCACCGGAATCTACACGATTGCGGGCGGACTCGCTGCCGTCATCTACACCGACACGGTCCAGACACTGATTCTGATTACCGGAGCGGTCGCTCTCACGCTGATTGGACTGCACCGCGTCGGTGGCCTGGAACACTTGCGCACGATGGTGCCGCCTGACTACTTCCACATGATCAAGCCCGCCTCGGATCCGAACTTTCCCTGGACGGGCATCTTTTTCGGGGCGCCGATTCTCGGCATATGGTATTGGTGCACCGACCAGGTGATCGTGCAGCGCGTTCTCTCCGCGCGCGATGAAGGACACGCGAAAGCGGGCACCATTTTCGCAGGGTTCCTCAAGATCCTGCCCGTGTTCATGCTGGTGCTGCCCGGCATCATCGCTTTCGCTCTGTTCCCGGAGCAGGTCGCAAAGCCTGATTTTGCGTACCCCACGCTCGTCCTCAATCTCTTGCCGACAGGCCTCGTGGGTCTTGTCATGGCTGCCTTGCTGGCGGCGGTGATGGGCGCCATGAGTTCCGTGTTCAACTCGGCCTCTACACTCGTCACTCTGGATTTCTACAAGAAGATACGTCCCAACGCCTCGGAGGGCCAGCTGGTGAACTTCGGACGAGTCGCCACCGGTTTCATGGTGTTGCTTGGTTTGCTGTGGGTGCCGTTCATTCACTACATCAGCAGCCAGCTTTACATTTACCTGCAGAGCGTCCAGGCCTATATCAGCCCCCCCATCTCCGCCTGCTTTGTCTTGGGAATCCTGTGGCCGCGCCTGAACGGATCGGGCGCCATCACGTCCCTGCTGACCGGCTTCGTGATGGGTGCCACCCGCTTTGTCCTAGAGATCGCGGACCGCGCCACCGGCGGCCACTTTGACTCCCCGGTTGTGCGCTGGCTCATCGACATGAACTTCCTGCACTACGCAATTTTCATGTTTGTCGTATGTTCGATCGTGCTGGTTGTGGTCAGCCTTTTCACCGAGGCTCCCGACCGCAAGAGGCTTGCGGGACTCACTTTCGCGACCGTCGACGACAAGATCGAAACTACGGTGGTCGACCCGCGCCAGCGCAAACCCGGACACGAGACCGTGGCCGAGCATCGCATCAATGTGTTCTTCAGTCTCTTGTTGCTCGCGACGGTGATTGGCCTGTGGATTTACTTCCGCTGAGGCTCGCATGCAGTGGAATGGATTTAAAGGAGTAAAAAATCGTGCAGAAAATTACTCCATTCTTGTGGTTCGATGGCAAAGCCGAAGAGGCCATGAACTTCTATGTCTCTGTCTTCAAAAACTCAAAGATCGTAAGGATTGCTCGCTATGGAGAGGGAGGTCCCGGAACGAGGGGAACGGTAATGACCGGGACATTTCTGATCGAAGGGCAAGAATTTATAGCGCTAAACGGAGGGCCACAATTCACCTTCTCGCCAGCCATATCGTTTCTCGTGAATTGCGGAACCCAGCAGGAAGTCGACGAGTTGTGGGAGAAGCTCTCCGAAGGAGGAGAGAAACAAAGATGCGGCTGGCTCAAAGACCAGTATGGCGTGTCCTGGCAAATCGTTCCTACCGCTTTGGGCAAGCTGTTGAATGACTCGGATCCTGTAAAGTCGAAAAACGTTATGCAAGCCATGCTTCAAATGGACAAAATTGACATAGAACGCCTGCAGCAAGCCTATGAGCAGCCGTAACCTTGTCCATTGTTCGGAGTCAATGCCACGGGAGGGAAGTGTTTCCCCGCGCTTTTCAGTTCATCTGCCAGATGCGGAAATTCAGGTAAGAGGCGAACACGACCCAGGCGAGGTGGGGGACCAGCAGCCATGCCGCAAGGAAAGAAATAGGATAGAACGCGACCGCGGTTGCGATGGTCATGGTCCAGAGCAGGAGGATTTCTCCGAAGGCAGCGCGCACCGCGTGCATTCCGAAGAAGATCACGGACCAAGCCATATTCAGCAATAACTGCACCGCAAACAGGATTAAGGGGAACTTGGCAGCGGGCCAGCCCGCGTCCCGCCAAACCAGCCAGGAACTGACCGCCATCATCAGATATAGCGAGGTCCACGCGCGACCAAAGACCCAGTTGGGTGGATTCCACGCAGGCTTTCTCAGCTGTGGATACCAGGTGTGGACCGAACTGCTTGTGTATCGGGAACCGATGCCGGCTGCTGCCAGACAAATCACCGCGAACGGTACCAGCGACAGCCATGAATCGCGACTGAGCATACGAAGCAGTTCCTCTCCGCAGTCGTAAGGAGTGCTGGTCCAACTCACGGCCGAGAGTCACAATCACCCCTCGGCACAGCTTCTTGCCGCGCCGGTCATGTGTTCGACAACGGATCCGTGAGCGAAGCCCCGACTACAAGGTACAGGAACTCCGCGCGTGCACCAGGCTGACGCCCGGCTTTTTTCTTGGGGCGCCCCCAAAAATCCGCCAGGACCCTTTTGGGGCGCCCGAGCACGGGCGCAGTGTGTGCGTGGTGCCCACAAAAAAAGCGGCGCCCGGGGGCGCCGCCCAAAGCCTGTCTCAGATCGCACTACTGTTTCTTTTTCCCCAGCAGCCCACCGAGCGCATCCATGACACTGCCGGCTTTGCCAGTGCCGCCCTTGCCGCCGCTCAAAACCCCCTGCAACGCACTCCCCGCGAGTCCGCCCGCGATCCCCTTGACGTCGGGCACGAACTCCGGCTTCGAGGTCGTTCCTCCGATCGAGAAGGGAAGGACACCCTTGTCGGCGCCCATCCCCGCCACCTCTGTGAGTCCTCCTACGATGCCGCCGTGCAGGTCGGCCAGCATTTTAAAATTCAGCGCCCCGGCCGGGCTGACGGTGCCCCCTCCCGTGATCACACCGATGGCAGGAACAGCCAGGTTAATATTGTCCGCCTTCGTCCCTTCGGGCGCCATTCGCGCGTTAAGACTGAAATTCTGGATCGACGTGTCCGGGTTGGAGCCGGCTTTGCCAGCGAATGCCGTGAGCGCCCCCAGTTTCGATCCCAGGTCGAACCCGGCCAGTTTGGTATTCGCCAGACGGACCGGCCCGGTGACGACGAGCTGGTCGACCGGGCCAACGATCGCCAGGGCAGCCGACAGCGTGCCGCCTTTAAGTTGCGACCCCGAAGGAAGCACCACGCCCAGTGACGGCAACATCGCCTCCAGTTCTTCCACTGGCATGTCGGGAGCATCCAGCTTCATGTTGAGCACCTGGGTCTCGCCCTGGGTCACAAAGGTTCCGGTCAGGTGCGCCACGGCTTGCCCAATTTCCACGTCCCCCTGCGTCAACGTTCCCGATTGCTTATCGAGGTCAACGTTTACCGTGTGCGTCGCCACCACCGTTTTGGGGGCGGGCGAGCCCTTGGGCGAAAACTGCATTTTGTTCCCCGTGAACGTACCGACGGCCTTGGCCTTGCTCCCGTCGGAATTCAGGGTCCCGTCGAAATCCGCCAGCCCCGCTATACCGCTCGCCGGATCGATTAACCCCGACGCTGCGATATCCATATGGCTCACCTTTACGGCGGCTCCGAACGGAGTCTTGGCGGCATCGCTCGAGCTAATGGGACCAGCTTTCCCTGAAATATCGGCGTTCCCGCTCACCGGCAGTTTCGCAGTGAGGCTGAACGGAAACTGCGACGTGGGCGAAAAGTCTGTTACGGTGATGTTCACCTGATCATAGACGTGCGGCTTGGCTTTGGAGTTCACTTTGCCAACGATCAACTTCCCCTCGTTCACACTCAGCTTGGCCACCGATAAGTTCGTCGGCATCGATTCGCCAGGTTTCGTAGGCTGAGAAGCCGTCCGGGTCGAGAGTCGACCCAGACTGGAGAAATTCCATTTTCCATCGGCGGTTTTCAATAGGGTGATCTCCGGCCGGTCGAGAGTGATGCCGGTAACGTGCAGTTCTTTCGAAGTAAGCAGCGGGATAAGTTCAACACCGACCTTCAGAGAGTTCGCCGTGATGAAGGGCGCGGTTCCGAAAGCCGGGTCATCCGCGATCGAGATGTTGTCCGCAGTGACCGTACCCGTAAGGATTGAAAGACTGAGATTGCCGACCTTAACCCGGCGCCCGAGTGCCTCGCTGGCGGTTGCCTCCAGCTTGGGACGGAAACTGTTCACGTTGATCAGGAAGGGAAGTGCGACCAGAATCACGATGAGTACAACAAACGCGATGGCTGCGATTTTGAGGATGCGTTTCATGGTTTTCCTACCTTCGAAGCAGTGCGGGCTTCTGTAGACAAGGAGTACGAAAGAACCGGGGCGCCAAGATGGCCCGAACTGGACCTCAAGTTTATCAAAAAACAAAAAGATCTACTTCGGTTCGCGCGTCAATTCCGGGCTCGGGATCGGCAATCCTTCCAGTTCCTTCTGCCGTTTGTCGCGGCGCGCGCTGCTCATTCGAACCGAAGTGTCGAGTTCCTTCTTGCCCTCTGCCGTTCGGCCCTGCCGGATGAGAGCCTGACCTCGCAGATAGTGGATTCGCGAAGACTCGGGATCCAGTTTTCCCGCAGCCTCCAGCTCAGCCAGTGTTTTCTCATACTTCCCCTGACGCTGATATACCTTCGCGAGTCCCAGATGCGGGTTCAGCATCTCGGGCTCCAGGCGCAGCGCCTGCCGGTAGTGTTTTTCCGCCTCTCGGTCGTTTCCCATGACGAAACACAGATTCCCAAGTTCGTCATAGTTGAAAACAACCTCGGGCTCGAGCGCTATGTCTTTCAGGAACTCGGTCGTCGCCCGTTGGTATTCACCTTTCTTCGAGTACGCCATCCCGAGATTAAAGTGCACGAAAGGCAGCTTGGGGTCGGCCTCCGCGGCGGCGGTCAGTTCTTTGAGCGCATCGTCGTATGCCTCTTCGTTCAGCTTCGCCTTCCCCAGCAGTAGGTGCAGCTCCGCGGAGTCTTTGCCCACCTCGACCAGGCGCGCCAGCGCACGGTTCCCCAGTTCGTTGCGTTCGGCCTTGTCCGCCGCGATGCCCAGGACGTAGAGGTAATTCATCTGATCCGATTGTTGCGGCCAGAGCGGTTCGAGCATGTCCACCGCTTCCACCCATCGCTGGGTGAAGAAGTAGCACTGTCCCAGCAAATATCGCGCCTGCAGTGAATCCGGCTCATCCTTAATGACAGATTCAAACGGCGGAATGGCGTGGCGAAAATCATTCTGCCGGTAGTGCGCCAGCCCGATATTCAGCCGGATGCCCGCGACCTGCGGAGCAAGTTGTTCTGCCTTGCGCAAATTCGCCAAGGCAGGTTCCCATTGCTTTCGCCGCATGTGGATCACCCCCAGATTCGCATACGCCCCGGCCAGCTGAGGATGGAGCGCCAAAACCTGCCTGAACCTGCGTTCCGCTTGATCGAGGTCCCCGCTGCGTAGCGCATCTTCGCCCTGCCCAAAGATCTGTTGAGGATCCTGGGTGGAATGGGAGGGACTGGCGGAGACATGAGAGGGTTGGCCGGCGGCCTGAGCAGCCGCGCCCGGCGCGACCCTTCGAGACCAGCCCCAGGCAGTGGCCCAGACCACCGTGACCAGAACGGTTCCGATTCTTGACAGTGCTGGCACTCTGCTGTAGTGTCCGCCAGCATCGGACTGAATTCAAGGGCGCACGGCGGAATGGCCGCCCAAGGCGCTCGGAAGACAGAAACTCCGAAAACCGGGTTCCCCCCTGCATGATTCCATGGGAAAGGGTTCGATGGTAACCATTCGTGACGTGGCCAAGGAGAGCGGTTTCTCCTCAACCACAGTGTCCATCGTTTTGAACAATGCGCCGCTGGCGCGCTACATCCCCGCCACCACCAAGAAGCGCATCGAGCGTGCCGCCAAGAAGCTGGGCTACCGTCCCAATCTCTTTGCACGCTCCCTGCGCAGCAAGCGCAGCCATACCGTGGGCGTCATGGTTTTCGATATGACCGATCCCTATTGCACTCTGGTGCTGCGCGGCATCGAGAATTCCCTCTACCAGTCGTCCTACCTCCCCATTCTCACCGACGTCCACAACGAGCGCAGCCGCTTCGAGCGTTATCTCGAAATGCTGCTCGATCGCCGGGTGGAAGGCTTGATCGTGCTGGCCAACTGGCTCTTTTTGGACATCAACTTGCTGGGGGACTTGGAGAAAAGCAGCGTCCCGACCGCCATCATTGGCGTAGAACTCAAGACCGAGTCGATCAGTTCGGTGATCGTGGACAACGAAATCGGGGCCCACATGGCCGTCGAACACCTTTACTCCCTAGGCCATCGCAGGATCGCCTTCATCCGCGGGCCGAAGACATTGGCCGACAGCGCGCCGCGTTGGAAGGGAATTCGCAATTTCGCCAAAGCCAGCGGCCTCGAACTCGATCCCCACTTGATCGTCGACCTGCCCGAGTCGCGCGACCCGATTTCAAGTTTTGAAGCCGGACACAAATTAACCGAGGAGCTGGTCAAGCAGAAACGCCCCTTTACCGCAATTTTGGCCTTCGACGACCTGACCGCCTTTGGCACGATCCGGGCACTGACCAAGGCGGGCCTGCGCGTCCCGGAACAGTGCTCGGTCATCGGTTTCGACGACGTCGCCACCTGCGCCCTCTACACCCCACCCCTGACCACCGTACGCCAACCCATGGAAACCATGGGGGCGACTGCGGTCGGAATCGTGGTAGACGGCATTAACGCAGTCCTTGAAAAGCGCGAAACTTCCGCCCTTCACCGCAAGGTCGCCCCGGAGCTTGTGGTACGCGAATCCACCCGTAGTCTGCTCTAAGAATGTGCACCGATGGACCTGATCCTAATTTTTCGCTTGACAGTGGAAATGTGTATAAAGCACTATTCATACGTTTTAATGAAAGCTTTCACCGAAAGCCCCCCTTTGGGTGCGGCGCTTCAGCCCGCGCCAGGCTGAGTCTGCTGAGTCTAAGGTTCAGAGGTTCCCGAGATCAGCCTCCAACCTGGTCGGGGGCCGGGGTGGGGTAAGTCGTCGCGGTCCAGAAACAGGGAAATGGAGTCAGTATGAAAACCCGTCTCGTACTGTGGTGCAGCTTGTGGTCGATGGTGTTCGCCTCGGTTGGGCTTTTCGCGCAGGCGACGGCGACGCTGGTGGGCACGGTCAAAGATCCATCCGAAGCGGCCATCGCGAACGCCCAGGTCGCCGTGATCAACGCCGCCCAAGGCATCAACCGCACCACAGTGACGAACTCCGAAGGTGAGTGGGCGGTGGCCGCGCTTCCTTCCGGGAACTATAACCTAGTCGTGACGGCCCCGGGCTTCAAGAAGTTCGAAGCCAGAGGCGTGGTCCTGCAGGTTGCCCAGAAGGCACGTGTGGAAGTGGCGATGCAGGTCGGTGCGGCCAACACCGAAGTTACCGTGGAAGGCTCAGCCGTGGCGCAGGTGGAGACCCAATCCTCCGATCTCGGAGGCACGGTGACCGGCAAGGAAATCTCGCAGCTCCAGTTGAACGGCCGCAACTTTACGCAATTGGCCACTCTTGTAGCCGGAGTCAGCAACCAGTCCGGGCAGGATGATGCAGGTGTGGGTGTGGGTGGCAACGTCGCCTTCAGCATGAACGGTGGTCGCACGGAATACAACAACTGGGAACTGGACAGTGGCGACAACATGGACAACGGCAGCAACACCACCCTGAACGTGTATCCCAGCCTCGACGCCATCGCCGAGTTTAAAGTGCTGACCTCCAACTACGGAGCCCAGTACGGTCGCAACGGATCGGGCACGGTGGAAGTAGAGACCAAGTCCGGAACCAACAAGTTACACGGCGATGCCTACGAGTTCGTGCGCAACGATGCGTTCAATGCGAAGACATTTCCCCAGACGTCGCTGCCGTCCTACAAGAAGAATGACTTCGGATACACGATCGGCGGCCCGGTTTTCATCCCGGGTCTCTACAACAAGAGCAAGGACAAGACGTTCTTCTTCTGGTCCCAGGAATGGCGCCGTGAACGCGTTCCGGCGAACCTGGGCAGCGTCACGGTCCCGTCCCTCGCCGAACGCGGGGGTGATTTCAGCGACTTGTGTCCATCCACAAACACACAATTCCAGCGTTCGGATTCGATGACGACGGCTACTTATTTCCCGGACTGCCCCGGGACCCCGGCAGCGGGCGGTTTCTTCAATCCCTTTGTGGCCAATGGCCTGAACCAGATCCCGATCGATCAAGCCAATGCGCCGGCACTCATGGCAGAGATTCCGACTCCCACGCAAGGAACGAATACCTGGAACGGTGCGCCGACATTGCCCACCAATTGGCGTGAAGAGTTGATCCGGGTGGATCACAATTTCAGCTCCAACGTGCGGGGCACGGTCCGCTATATTCACGACTCGTGGGACCAACTCTACCCAACGCCACTGTGGACGAACGGTACCAGTTTCCCGACCATCCAAACCAACTTCAATGGCCCCGGCGTGAGTCTCGTAGCCCGATTGACGGCTACGGTTTCCCCAACATTGCTCAATGAATTCGTCTTCAGCTACACCACCGACCACATTACTCTCGTCCCCGTGGGCGCGTGGAAGCGGCCCAGCAACATGATTTTCGGTTTGTACCCGGGAGCGGATCTGGGAAAAATTCCGGGCGTCAGCCTCGGCGGCGGCGGTATTTACAACTTTCAGGAAGATGTGGGCTATCTGCCGAACGGCCCCTACAACTCGAACCCAACCTACACCTACCGTGATAACGTTACCAAGATTGTGGGCAAGCATAACCTGCAGTTCGGCGCCTACTTTGTGGCCGCCCAAAAGAATGAATTGGCGGCCCCGGGCACTGCGACCAACGGGGTCTTGACTTTCGACACCAGCAACGCTTCCGTGAGCACGGGTAATGCTTTTGCGGACTTGTTGATGGGGAACGTGGCCTCTTTTTCGCAAACCAGTGCCCAGCCCAAGTTCTACAACCGTTACAAGATCGTTGAGCCGTATTTTCAGGACGACTGGCACGTAACCAGTCGACTGACTCTCAACCTCGGTCTGCGCCTTAGTCTGTTCGGAACCTATCGCGACCGGTATCACAGCGAGTACAACTTCGATATCGACCGCTATGTTGCGGGCGCGAGCGGCACGAACCCCGACGGCACCGTGAATGGAGATCCCTTTAACGGTGTGGTGCAGTGCGGTGTGACCCCCGGCGTAGCGGACAGCTGCATGAAGGGGCACCTGTTCAATCCTGCCCCACGCATCGGTTTCGCGTGGGATCCCAAGGGCGACGGCAAGACCGCGATCCGCGGAGGATACGGAGTCTTCTTCGAGCACACCAATGGAAACGAGGCAAACGCCGAATCGCTCGAACCCGCGGCCAGCCCGGCCGTGCAAACCACTTCGGTCTTCAGTTTGACTGCCTACGACCAGATTGTTCCGCAGCCACCCGGGTCTTCCACTCCACTGGCAATGATTTCCATTCCCAACAAGGCTGTCTGGCCCTACGTGCAGCAGTGGCACTTGGACCTCCAGCACGAATTCTTCAGCAACACCGTTGCCACGGTGTCTTACGTGGGAAGCAAAGGCACACACCTGACCCGCTTCATCGACATCAATCAGCTCCCCCCGTTGGCGCTTTCGCAGAACCCTTATCAGCTGCATGAGGCCATCGGACCGAACGATTGCGGTCCAGTCGATCCAAACACCAATGCGTTTCCCACGGATCCGTACGGTGTTCCCACGAACGCGACTACGCCTGGCGGCGCGTCGGTCGCAAACGGGGGGCCGGGCGTTCTAAGCCCAGCCGTTTACCTTGGTATTGCCGCGTGCGGTACCAACCCGGATTTGTTCCGCAGCCGATTTCCGGGTGTCGGCTCTGTGAGTCGCCTGGAGGAGCGGGCCTCCTCCATCTATCACGCCTTGCAGATCTCGGCGCGACGCAGTGTAGGTAGACTCACACTTAGCGGAGCTTACACCTACAGCCATTCCATCGACGATTCCTCCTCGGCTCGAGATCCTGTGATCCTCGATACATACGATCTCAACCGGGCTCGAGCCAGTTCCAACTTCGACCAGCGTCATTTGTTCAATCTCGGCTATGTGTACGACTTGCCGTTCTTCAAGAGTCCGGGCCTGGCCAACAAGATCCTTGGTGGCTGGCAATGGTCCGGCATCACCACCATTCAGTCCGGTACGCCGTTCAGCGTCGCAAACGGACTCACGGGCGACAATGCTGGGGTTGCCAATGGCATCAGCAGCAACTCCGCCCAGTCGTATCCCGACCTGGTGGGCAATCCGAGATCCGGCGTCACCAACTTCCCCTTCGATGGTTTCGGGCCTCTGGCCTACAACCCCTCGGCCTTTGCGGCGCCGCGCGGTCTGACATTCGGAAACACGCCCCGGAACTATCTGACCAATCCGAGGCGGACAAACTTCGACATGGCGATATTCAAGCACTTTGCCATCAAGGAGAGCGCAGCGTTCGAATTCAGGGCCGAGGCATTCAACGTCTTCAACCACATCGAGTATGCGTGGCTGGGTGGCGACGGCGGCTCTGCAGCCTCGAACAGCCCGTTCGGCAACTCAAACAGCACCCTCACCTGCTACGGCGCCAACAACTCTGCCGGCGACCCGGCCTGCACGTCGGCGAATGCGTATCTGCGTCCCGCCGTGGCGCACAACGGCCGAATCCTGCAGCTCGGCGCAAAGTTCATTTTCTAACCGAGTCTGACAGGGACGCCGCGCAAGCTCCCGGCCTCGCAAAAGGCCGGGATTCTTCTCGCCTCGAGGCGAGATCGAAGACACAAAAGCGCCCAGCCTGCCTTGCGAGACCAGTGGCGCCTCTCGCGGCCAGCCACTCCGGCTCCTCTCCCGCAACCGTCAGCGAGCCCGTCTACCCCACTTCCACCCGCTGTTTTACGCCGCCCGGCACGACTGCCAGCCCGCGTTCGAGGTCTCGAATCAAATCGTCCACGTTCTCAATGCCCACGGAAATACGCACCAGCTGCTCGGTGACGCCCATCTTCGCACGTTCCTCTGCGCGGATCATGGCGTGAGAAGTAATCACGGGAATCGTCACCAGGGAATCCACGCCTCCGAGGCTGGGCGCCAACGTGAACAGCTGCAAAGCCTCTGCGAAGCGGCAGGCATCCTCCCCTGTGCCCTCCACTTCAAAACTCAAGACTCCGCCCCCGCCGCGCATCTGCTCCATCGCCAGCGCACGCTGCGGATGCCCCTCCAGAAACGGATAGCTCACGCTCCGTACTCTTGGATGTCCTGCGAGAAACTGTGCCACGCGCAATGCATTTTCGTTTTGTCGCTGCACCCGCACAGCCAGCGTCCGGATCCCCCGCAGAAGAAGCCATGCGGCGTGTGGATCCATGTTGCACCCCAGCGTGGTGCGGGTCGCGTGAATCGTCCCGATCAGATCCTTCCGCCCCGCAATGATTCCGCAGATCAGGTCCGAGTGGCCGGCGAAGTATTTCGTCCCGGAATGCATCACCAGGTCGATGCCGTGCTCCACGGGGCGGCAATTGATGGGCGTCGAAAAGGTGCTGTCGATCAACGCAATCAGGTTGTGCTGCCGGGCCAGCGCCGACACCTTCTTCAGATCGACTACCCGCAGCGTTGGATTGGTCGGTGACTCCAGGTACAGAAGTTTCGTGTTCGATCGAATCGCGCGAGCATGTTGCTCGTAGTCCGTGGTGTCCACCAACGTGGTTTCCACGCCAAGCTTGGGCAGCCACTGGGTAAGGAACTTCGTCGCTCCCCCATAAATGTCGCGTTGCGCCACGATATGATCGCCGCTCTTCAGCAGCGCGAGGACCGAAGTCGTGATCGCCGACATCCCGGAAGCGAACAACAAAGCTCTGTCGGCGCCTTCCAGTTCCGCAATCGCCGACTCGGCCACCGTGTGGGTCGGGTTGCCGTACCGGGTGTAGAACATGTCGGTGTAGGTGGCCCGCGCCTGCTGCTCCAGGTCGGCGACTTCAAACGTGGAAGTCTGATAGATGGGGGTCGCCAGCGGACCGTTCTTCTTGTGAAGATCGGTCCCTCCGCGAACCGCCTCGGTCTCCTGATGACGCTGATGTTCCTTCATGCTCCGCTCCCCAATCTGTTACGCTCTTGCGGTCGCTCGATCGAAAGCGGGAACCGGCGAAAACCACTTGGCCGAGCGCGAATGCCGCCCGCTGGTGAGGTCGTCAAAGGCCTTTTGCAGTTCGCGAGCGACCGGACCGGTCTTGCCATTCCCGATCGCACGGAAGTCGATCTCCCGCAGCCCGATCACTTCCGCGGCCGTCCCGCACACAAAAACCTCATCCGCGATGTAAAGCTGATCGCGGGAAATTGGCTCCTCGACCACGGTGTAGCCCATGTCGCGCGCAATCGTGATCAGGCTGTCGCGCGTGATTCCCTCGAGAATCGACCCTCTGGGCACGGTGTAGATGACGCCATTGCGCACCATGAAAATATTCTCGCCCGTACACTCCGCGACATATCCGTTGGGATCGAGCATGATGGCCTCCTCGAATCCAAGCCGCTGGGACTCCGTTTTGGCCAGGATCGAGCCCACCTAGTTCCCGGACACCTTGGCCTTGGTCATCATAATGTTCGGATGCAGGCGCGTGATCGAAGAAATGTTCGCTCGGATCCCGTGCTCCTTTGCCTCCGCGCCCAGAAACGCCGTCCACTCCCATACCGCAATGATCAGGCGCGCTTTGCCGGAATCCACCACCAGGTTCATCGCTCCGTCCAGATAGATCAGAGGACGAATGTAGCAAGCTGAGAATCCATTGGCCGAGATCAACTGCTCGATCGCCTCCGTGATTTGCGCCTTCGTATAGGGCAGATCGCGGAAGCCGACCACGAGCGCGGAATCGAGCAAGCGATCCACGTGTTCCTCCAGGCGGAACACCGCCGGGCCGTGGTCGGTCGCGTAGCAGCGGATGCCTTCGAACACGCTGAATCCGTTGTGCAGGCCGGCATTCACAAAAGGCACAACGCCCTCGGCCGCTGGCCGAAGCTCGCCTTCCATCCATATGGAGCGCGGGGTCCCTGGCATAGTTCTCCTCAGCGCCGATTCGCCTGCAGCCAAGCTTAACGTTGCAGCCAAAGCCGGGCAAGAAAAACCCGTGAGCAGACCACCGGAGCGCATTGTTTATAATTCGTCGCCTATGGAAACCGGTTTAAGGAATCGCGTCGCCATCGTGGCCGCCTCCAGCCAGGGAATTGGACTGGCCACCGCCGAGGCATTTGCCGCGGAAGGTTGCCGCGTCGCCATGTGCGCCCGTAACTCGGATACATTGAGAGCAGCCGCTGAGAGCATCCGGCAACATCACAGGGCGGAAGTGTTGGCCGAGGCCCTCGATGTCACGGATCCGGACGCTGTTCATCGCTTCGTCGAAGCGGTGGTGTCAAAGTTCGGCGCAACCGACATCTGTGTCACCAACGCCGGTGGACCGCCCGCCAAGGGCTTCCTCGCGGCCACCTACACGGATTGGCGCAGAGCCATCGACTTGAATTTCATGAGCACGGTCTACTTCGCCCGCGAAGTCATCCCGCACATGCAGAAGAAGCGTTGGGGCCGCATTGTCACCATCACCTCGATCGCCACCAAGCAGCCGGTTTCCGATCTCGTTCTCTCCAATGCCGTGCGCACCGGAGTAGTCGGCCTGGTCAAGAGCCTGGCCAACGAATTCGGCAAGGACGGGATTCTCGTCAACAACGTTGGTCCTGGTTTCACTGCCACCGATCGCCTCAAGGAACTGGCGAAAACACGCTCCACAGCGTCCGGGAAATCCCAGCGGGAGATTTTCGATGGCTGGGCCGCAGATTCAGCGCTCAAACGTCTGGGCGAGCCCCGCGAAGTGGCAGAAACGATTTTATGGCTGGCGTCGGACCGGGCTTCCTACGTCACCGGTCAGACAATTCTCGTGGACGGCGGAGTCTACAAGGGACTGTGACCGAGGGTCGGGCGCCGGGAAGGAGACTTGCCCGGTTCCATTCCGGAGTCTGGTGTTGCAAACCTCCATATATTTTTAGTAACCTTCCGGGCAACTCCTAACCCAGTCTCTGTGCCAGCGGGGATCGATCAGCCCCGACAAGTGTGGGACGCGGGAGTGTTCAACGCGATCGCCAGGAAGACGCGCGGCAACCGAATCACGGGACACCAAAGACCTGCGCAGGGGCGCGCGGCGGCGGGTTGTTGTCCCCTCGTCATTCTTTTCTAAAATTCTGAGAGCAGTCCGCCGATCGGCCCTGAGCGGGGGAGCAGTGTATGCCCAAGTTTTCCCAAAGCCTTTTGTGGTTGCTGTTCATCGGTCTTGCGCTGCTGAGCCAGGCTTTCGCCCAGGGCGGCGCCACGGGCGCCATCAGCGGCACCGTGCTGGATCCGACCGGAGCGGTGGTCGCCAATGCCGACGTGCGCATGATCAATCAAGATACCGGCACGGTGACGCGAGCCACCAAGACAGACGCGAGCGGGACGTTTACCGCTACGCTGCTGCCGGTTGCGACCTACACTGTAACCGTGACGAGCAGTGGATTTCGGGAAGCAAAATTTCCTGATATCGCCGTTCGTGTCACGGAAACCACCCGTATGGTGGCCAAGCTCGTGCCTCTCCAGGTTCTGGAGAAAGTCGAAGTCCAGGCATTGGTGCAGACCGTGGAAACCACCACCGCCACCACAGGGCAGGCAATCGAGTCCAAGACAATTCGTGACCTTCCCCTCGCGACCCAGAACTTCCAGCAGTTGCTGACTCTTTCATCCGGCGCACAGAGCGAGCTGAACGCCTCCGCCCAGTTGGGCCGCGGCAACGTCCGCGTGATCGTGAATGGACAGCGCGAGGACAACAACAACTACCTGATCGAGGGCATCAGCGCCACGGACTACAACGTGGCGCAGGCCACCAACATTCCATTGCCCAATCCGGACGTGATCCAGGAATTCAAGGTCCAGACTTCTTTATACGACGCTTCGCAGGGTCGCAACGGCGGGGGAAACGTCAATGCGATCCTGAAGACGGGCACAAAAAATTTCCACGGCGATGTCTACGAGTTCTTCCGGAACGACGTGCTGAACGCGAATGAATACTTCCTGAACCGCGCCGGAGAGGCGCGGCCCTCCGTCAAGCAGAACATCTTCGGCGGCAGCTTCGGCGGGCCGATTGGCAAGGAGACGCAAGCCGGGTACTTTTTCGTGAACTACCAGGGCACCCGCCAGCGGAGTGGCCTCTCGCCAGGGACGTTCATCAGCACCACGCTGCCGGTGCTGCCCTCGGTTCGCGACGATGCCACGCTGGACGCGCAACTGGAGTCAGCCTTCGGCGTTCCCAGCATCGATCCAGTCATTCACAAACTGCTGCTTTTCAAGAGCGATCAATTTGGCAGTACGCCGGGAGGCTATCTGATTCCCTCGCTCCCAGGAACTGTGGGCAGCACAGGGCAGTTCATTGTGAGCAAGCCCGGTAAGTACACTGAGAACCAGTTCACGGCCAACTGGGACCGCGAGTTCCGGGGCGGAAATGACAAGCTTTCGGCGCGCTTCTTCTTTTCTAACGCCGAGTCGGTGTTGCCGTTCGGAGCCGGAGGACTTCAGGCCTCTCTGGGCGGAACGCTGGCCAGCAGCATCAGCGCCGGCGATTTGAATTTCCCCTATGATCTGCCGGTCAACGACCGCTTCTTCAGCGTCGATGAGACCCACTTATTTTCGGCCGCCCTGGTGAACGACTTTCGTTTCGGCTTTGTGCGCATCAACAACAGCCTCATTAATATCCCCCCGATCACAGCGGATGATCTGGGGATTGACCGTCCGATGAGCAACATCACCAAGTCAATCTATAAGTTCACACTGCCAAGTTTCCAGATCGGACCGACGCCGCCGGCAGACCAGTACCAGACGCAAAACAACTACAATTTCGTTGATACCCTTAGCTGGGTAAAAGGAAGTCACAGCCTCCGCCTGGGTGGTGAGTACACCCGCGTCAATCTCGACAAGCTCTTCCCTCAGGTTTTCAATGGGCAACTCTTCTTTGGGGATTTCCAGGGCTTCCTGGAGGGTTCGCCGGTCGGCAGCTTCGGCGGTGGCGGCGTCTACAACCACCAGTACCGGAACAACGACTTTGGCTTCTTTGTGCAGGATGACTGGAAGGCCCGCCCGGATCTCACCCTGAACTTCGGCGCGCGCACAGAGGTCCTCGGAGCCTTCTACGACAACCTTTGCCATATCGGCAACTTTGACCCGCAGGCGGCGAACAGCGGGCAATATCCGTTCGTCTACGGGAAGTGCGCCAGCAAGTTCAACGTCCCCGGGCTTACGGGCCAGGGCAACAACACCACCTACAAGAACAACTACGCCACCGGTTTTGGCCCGCGCGTCGGCTTTGCGTGGGATCTCTTCGGTCGGCACAGCACCACGCTGCGGGGCGGCTACGGGATTTACTATGTTCGGGAGGACGTTGGCACCGTTGACCAGCTTTCTTTCCAGGCCCCGTATCTGCCGATCGCTGGATTGGGCAATGCGCCGGGGTGCCTGGGCGCCTTCTTTTCGCCGAACGCCCCTGCGCCATGCTTAACCAACGGTGCGAATTTGAACGCGCTCCCTGCCGCCGGCGTGCTTGACCCCGGCTTCGTTCCGTGCCTCGGAGCCCTGCAGAGTTTTCCTCTCGACCCGTTCAACCAGCCGGATACCACCCAGTTCCCCAACTATGCCTGTGCCAATGGCAGCGCCGGTCTGGTGCCGTCCAACTATCTGTTCGTCCTCACCGTCCCGCGGCATTTTGTGGTCCCCAGTACCCAGCAGTGGAACCTCACCCTTCAGCGGGATCTCGGCAGGCAATGGGTCCTCGAGATCGGCTATGTGGGTACCCACGCCGTGCACCTCCGCGAAACCCGCACCAACATCCAGGCGAAATTGGCGACCGCTGCCAGTCCGGTCATCGTGACTGCTGAGGACGGAACCCAGTTCAGGATCACTCAGAACACCACGGCAAACGGCATTGCCCGTTCCAACCTGCTGGGCGTAAACGGCTACGGCGGTTTCCAGATCTTCGCCAACGACGCCTATTCGCACTACCACTCGCTGCAGGCGACGCTTTCGCGGCGCTGGGGGGCCGGTTATTTTCAGGGCGCTTACACGTTCTCCAAGGCACAAGACGCGACTTCCAGTGGCAATACCGCGCTGAACACCGCATTCAACGACGAGAGCGACATCCGCAATTCCTATGGGTTGTCGGACTTCGACCGCAAACACCGGTTGAGTGTCAGCTATCGCTACGATCTTCCATTCTTCCGAGGTGCCGCAGGAGCCAAGGGCGCGCTTCTGGGCGACTGGTCGATCAGCGGGGTCACGATCTTTCAGTCGGGCACTCCATTTTCCGTCCTGGACTTCTCGGCTGGCTCCGCCTACCTCGCCACATTCCTTTCATTCGCCAGCCTGGGCGCGGATTTGGCGCCGGGCCGCACCGTCTCCAGTGGCCTTACCTCCGGCGACGTTCACTCGCGCCTGGACGGTTACGTTGACATCAACAATTTCGCTGCCGCTCAGTTTGCCGACTCGACGCTCAATTGCGACCAGGATCCGACCCAGGCGGGTTGTACCAAGGCCTTCGGGACGCTCCACCGCAATATCTATCGTGGCCCCTTCCAGCAGAACTGGGATTTCTCGCTCATCAAGAATTTTCGGATCGCGGAAAAGCAGAATCTGCGTTTCACGGCGGATTTCTTCAATATATGGAACCATGCCAACTTCGCCAGTCCCGCCTCCAATGACGTGGAGAATCCGGGCGCCTTTGGCAGGATCACCTCAACCGTGGGCACACCGCGCCTGATCCAGTTCTCACTGCGGTACGGCTTCTAGCGTGACAGAGAAAGCGGTCTCGCCCCGCATCCCCCTGCTCGAGCGGGACCAGGTTTCTTCCGAAATCGGCGCTGTCTACGACGCCCTGCTTAAGCAGCGGGGCGTCGTTCCCAACATGTTCAGGACCCTGGCGCACACACCGGCGCTGGCGCTGGGTATTGCCGGATTTCTGAAGCCGCTGCTGAGTGACAGTGCCTTGCCCGGCTGGTATAAGGAATTGGTGGCAACGCGCCTCTCCGTTCTGCAAAATTCCCACTATGCGATCGCAGCGCACGCGCTTTCTGCGAGGCAGAAGGGCGCGACCGACGATCAGATCGCCGCGGCGCAAGCGGATTTCGAAACGGGCCCGTTTACCGAGACGGAAAAACTCGGCTTCCGGTGCGCGGAGCGCTTGCATCGTTCGCCCCAGGAAATCGACAACGAGTTTTTCGCACGACTGAAACGTGTGTACACCGATCCCCAGATCGTCGAACTCATCGCCACCGCCGCGGCGTTTGAGCTGTTCCCGCGCCTGGTCGATGGTTTGCGGATTCCCACCACTCCCATTCCCGCAGGACTCGCAGGAAAGAAGGGCTGATGCGTCCCCTGGCTTCACGCTTGGCGGCGATGAGCGGCGAAGGTGCGCTCTCGATCTTTGCTCGCGCGAAGGAACTGGAGGGCCAGGGCCGCTCCATCATCCACCTTGAATTGGGTGAACCGGATTTTCATCCCGCCGAGCCCGTGATTCACGCGCTTGAGGAGGCCCTGCGCGCGGGGAAAGACCGTTACTGTACCGTGGCAGGTGTGCCGGCTTTGCGCGAGGAACTGGCCCGCTACCTCGATCGAACCCGCGGCCTCGACGTGTCGTCCGGCAACATCGTCATCGCCCCCGGCTGCAAGATTGCGCTGTTCCTCGCCATGATGGCGATTGTCGAACCCGGAGACGAAGTTCTCTATCCCGACCCGGGGTTCCCGGGCTACCCTTCGATCACCGCTGGCATGGGTGGTGTCCCGGTTCCGTACGAACTGGCCGAGCGCAACCAATTCCAGCCCGATCCGGACGAGATCGCGGCGAAGATTACCGCCCGCACCAAGGCCTTGCTGACCTGCTCGCCGAACAACCCGACCGGCACCGTCTACAGCGACGAAGTTCAACGCCGCATTGCCGAGCTCGCCGTGAAGCACGATCTGTACGTGCTCTCTGATGAAATCTACGCGCGGATCCTCTACGCTGAGAAATACATCTCTATGCTCAGTTACCCGGGCATGGCGGAACGCACCATCATCATCGACGGCTTCTCGAAGAGCTTCGCAATGACCGGCTGGCGCCTGGGCTACGCAGTAGCGCCACCCGCAATGGTCGAGCCACTGGAACTGCTGGCTGTCAATACCTACACCTGCGTGGCGGAATTTACCCAGTATGCCGCGATTGAGGCGTTACATGATCGCTCCGGCGCCACAGCGAAAATGGTGGAAGAGTTCGCCCGAAGGCGTGAGCAATTCGTGCGCGAGCTGAACCGTGTTCCCGGCTTCCGTTGCCCGCAACCTGACGGCGCGTTCTATGCATGGGTGAACATCACGGGCACTGGGTTGGCCGCCGAAGAAGTGTGTCGTGTGATGCTGGGGGAAGCCGGGGTAGCCGCAATCCCCGGAGCCGCCTTCGGCCAGTCAGGACGCGACTTCGTGCGCTTCTCGTTCGCATCCTCAAACGCCACGTTGCACGAAGCCGTCGAGCGAATCCTGAAAGTATCCACCGCCTGGCAGGGAGCTCACGCGCAGAGATAGGCGTAGAACACGGGTGAGAGGGGCATATCTTGGCAAGTGCGCGCCCCTCGAGTGATCTTTGGGGCCTGCTGTTCAGAGTCTGCTTCAGACAATCGTCGAACGGAGAAGCAAGAAATGAAACTGCACTGCCGGGTTCTGCTGGCTGTTTCTTTGACGTTGGGTGCTGTCCCGTCCATGCTGGGACAAGCGCAGCCGCTGGCGAGTCCCGGCCAGGTCGAGGAGATCTACCATCGCCTCCTGCCCCAGATCGAAAAGATCCCGATCTTCGACCACCACGCCCATCCTGGCTTTCCCGACGACGCCGACGTGGATGCGATGGCCGCCCCGCCGGGCAGTTCTCCCCTGCGCGAGGGCGATTCGAACCCCGAACTGGTGGCCGCCGCCAAAGCGCTCTTCAAGTATCCCTACGATGACCTCTCTCCTGAACACGCCAAGTGGCTGGTCCATCGCAAGGCGGAGTTGAAAAAGGAGCAAGGCATTGCCTACTTCTCGAATATCCTCGACACGCTGAATATCGAGCAGGGGGTGGCCAATCGGGCGATGATGGCCGACTACCTCGATCCCCAGCGCTTCGTGTGGGTGTTCTTCGCGGACTCCTTCCTGTGGCCGTTCGACAACCAGAAGGAACGCTCCCGCAATGTGGACGAGCAGGTCTACATTCCGCTCCAGGAAAAAATGCTGCATCGCTGGATGCAGCAGGAAAAGCTGGCACAGCTGCCGGGCCGCTTCGCCGATTACTTGCAGTTCGTCACCCGGGTCCTGGAGGACAATCAAAAGAACAAGGCGGCGATCGCCATGAAGTTCGAGGTCGCCTATTTCCGTCCCACCAAGTTTGGCGATCCGACCCGCGAACAAGCTGACCAGATCTACCAGCGATACGCCGCCGGCGGCGTTCCCTCAGAGCAGGAGTACCGCACCTTCCAGGATTACATCTTCCGGTATTTGGTGCGCGAAGGCGGACGGCTCCATCTGCCGGTGCACATCCATTCCGCGGTGGGCATCGGAGACTACTTCAGCATCTCCGAAGGCAACGTGATGAACCTGGAAAACATCTTGCGCGACCCGCGTTATGCCGACACGGTGTTTGTCCTGATTCACGGCGGCTATCCCCTCGAGCGTGAAGCCATCTGGCTGGCGTCCGTCAAGAATGTCTACCTGGACTCGTCCCTGATGGAAGTGGTCATGTACCCGGCCGCCTTCAAAGACGCGCTCAAACAGTGGCTGGAAACCTTCCCTGACAAAATCACATTTGGCACCGACTCCTTCCCGTACAATGACGCCTTGGGCGCGGAGGAGAGCTACTGGTTGGGTGTCGAGACCGCCCGCAGGGGGCTGGCGGCGGCTCTTGCCGAGATGGTCGCCACCCGCGAGGTGAGCGAAGCCAAGGCTGTCGAAATGGCCCACGGGTACCTGCACGACAACGCGGTCCGCATCTACGAAGGACGGGTCCACTGATGGCAAAGGCGAAAAAGAAATCCGTGAGGAAAGCGACTTTGCCAAGAACCAGGGAGGCCGCCAAGCGTCTGTCGAAACAGCGGGCGGTCCCAAAGAAGGCTGAGCTGAAGTACATTCCCTGGCGCACGGTTCCCCTCGAAGACCTGAACCCGTTGTTCCAGCGCCAGTTCGTTGTGGGCGAGGACATCATGGTCGCTCGGGTCCTCATGAAGAAGGGCTGCATCGTTCCGCTTCACAGCCATCACAACGAGCAGGTCTCCTACATTCTGGAAGGGGCTCTGAAATTCTGGGTTGACGGCAAGGAAATCGTCGTCCACGCGGGTGAGGTGCTGACGATCCCGCGCAATATGCCACACCGAGCCGAAGCTCTGGAAGACACGGTAGACCTGGATATCTTCAACCCACCGCGCGTCGATTGGATCAACAAGACCGACCAATATTTGCGCGGAGGAAAATAGGAGAGGCGTGGCTTCATAAGCTCTCCGCGCCCGCGGGGGCGATTCTCGGCGATCTCTGCGGTTCAGGGCTTTTCCCCCAGAGCCGAATCGGCAGAGGGATTTTTCGAAATCCGCCCCCTTCCGTTATCCTGATCCATCGGATGAACCTGATCGCAGACGAAATCAAAACCGAGTCCCGCATCTCGCGCCTGCGCTGCATCGGTTGCGGCGCGATCGCCGACCACGCGGACCAGGACTTCCGCTGTCCGACTTGCGGTGATCTTTTCGAGGTCTTCTATCCGGGCTGGACAACCTCCTCGGGCCTGAAAGCTGCCGGGCTCGATGTTCCAGCGCTCAGGAAATTGTGGCTGGAACGCAAGTCATCCTTCCTCCCCATCGACACCAGTGGTGTCTGGCGCTTCCGCGAGATGCTTCCCGCCCTGAAGCTTGGCCAAGACCCCATTACGTTGCGGGAGGGGAACACGCCTCTCTACGAACTACCCAAGTGTGCGCAGGCGGCAGGCGTGGATGCCCTTCTGGCTAAACACCAGGGGATGAACCCCACCGCCTCCTTCAAAGATACTGGCATGACGACCGCCGCCTCCTTCGCCCGCCAGGAGGGCTTTCGCTGGGTCGCCTGCGCGTCGACGGGGAATACCTCCGCCTCCATGGCAGCCTACGCCGCGCGCGGGGGCATGCGCAGCCTGGTCCTGATCCCCGAAGGGAAAATTTCCTGGGGCAAACTTTCGCAGTCGCTCGACTATGGCGCCCTCACCTGCCAACTGCGTACTGATTTCGACGGCTGCGTTAAAGTCCTGAACGAAGTCGTGAGGCGCAGGCCGGTGTACCTGCTCAACTCGGTGAATCCGTACCGGCTGGAGGGCCAGAAGTCCGCCGCCATCGAACTTCTCGAGCAGCTGGGCTGGCAAACGCCAGATCACATCATCGTTCCGGGTGGGAACCTGGGGAACTCATCCGCATTGGGCAAAGCACTCGTGGAAATGAAAGACCTCGGCCTCAGCGCTCGCCTGCCCAAGCTTTCTGTGATCCAAGCCGAAGGCGCGAACCCTTTGGTGCGCAGCCTTCGTGAGCAGGCCGGAAAAAATCTGGTTCCTGTCGAAGCCGATACCTTGGCCACGGCCATCAGAATCGGAAACCCCGCGTCCTGGAAGAAAGCGTTGCGCGTGGTTCAGGTCACAGGGGGGGCCGTTGAACAAGTGAGCGAGGTCGAGATCGCTTCGGCGAAGGCGGAGATCGGGGCCGATGGTGTGGGCTGCGAACCCGCGTCGGCGGTGACGCTTGCCGGACTGAAGAAGCTGGTCAAGCAAGGATTCGTAAAGCCGGGCGAGAGCGTCGTCCTGATTCTGACCGGGCACCTCCTGAAAGACCCCGAGTTCACGCTTAAGTTCCACCGCGGCGACCTGTTCGTCGGCACTCCACACGAAAAAGCGGCGACGGTGCTGGTCCGGCAACAGCGCGCTCCGCTGGTTCTCGACGCGAGGGTCGACGCCGTGCTTGAGACCCTGGAAAAGTTCGATCGTGCGGGCTCCGAGAGATGAACCGTCCGACTGGCATGGGAAGAAAATCAGCTCGGGTCCAAAAGCCTTTGCACCTCATCCTGCCAGCTACTTCTGCGAATCTGGGCCCGGCCTTTGACGCAGCCGCTCTGGCTTTCGAGATCTACCTGAAACTCCATGCTCGTCCTGCCGCGGAGTACTCCATTCAAGCCCTCGGCCGCGACGCCGACATCTGTGGCAAGGTCGAAAGCCATCTCATCTTGAACACCTATCGAGAAGTGCTCAACGCGGCCGGAAAAGGCGCTCGTCCTTTAGCCTTGAAGATGGTGAACGATATTCCGATTGGGAAAGGTTGCGGCTCCTCGGCGGCGGCGCGACTCGCGGGAATCGCTCTCGCCGTGCACTTCGGAGATCTTCACTGGAATGACAACCGGATCGTGGGAGAAGCCTCGCGCCGGGAGCATCACCCCGACAACGCCTCGGCCTGCTGGATGGGCGGACTGACGGTCGCGCGCATGTCCGGAGAAGGCGAAGCGCAAATCGCACGCATCAAGCCGAAAGGGAAGTGGCCGCTCCTGGTTGCGGTTCCACCGGAGAGCCTGGCCACTGAAGAGGCGCGCCGCGTGCTGCCATCGCAGTATTCCCGCGCCGATGCGGTCGTGAACGTACAGAACTCCATGCTGCTGGTGGCGGCATTTGTTCAAGGACGGGGAGAGTTCCTCGCCTCGGCCCTCGAGGACCGCATTCATCAGCCTTATCGGGCCCCGCTCTGTCCACTGCTTCCCGCGCTCCAGGAACTCGGCGGAACACAAGGCATTCTGGGCGTCGCCCTGAGCGGAGCTGGACCCTCCGTTCTGATTTTTCTGGATCCGAAAGTGCCGATCAGAAAAACGGCCGCCAAGGTGGCGGCGCATCTCGAGAGAAAGGGTCGAAATGCGGAACTGTTATCCACTGCGATCGCGGAACAGGGCGGCAGACACGGATGGTCTCGACGCTAGTCCGCGCATTCGGAGATTGGGTAGGTTTCTCTCCGCGAGCTTCGGTTGGCCTTCGCGATCTTGGATGCGGTTAAAGGCTCGTTCCCTGCTGCCCAACCTGAAAATTTGAAACACGCCCAGCCTCTTCCGCATAGACGCTCGAGCAGTGCGCCTCGAAGCTGACTTGTGGCTCGCGAGCCACACGCTCCGGATAGGAGGCCACTGCCTTGAGAAAACTTCGAATCTCGTCAGGAACCTCGACCTCTCGCGCTTGCTGCGACGGACGAACACTCACCGTGATTTTCATAAACGCCTCCCCCAGAACCTTCTGCCACAAAGCGCGAGATCATCTGGGCTCGCGACTTGGGTCCCACCCTGCTCGCGAAAGTTACCAAGGACCTGTCAGGTAGCTTTCAATCGATGGGGGAAGAACAAGACTAGCGTCGTAGGGGAGCGTCGTAAATAGCACGGCCGTGCCATCCAAAGTCTTGAAGAATGAGTGAGAAGAGGCTCTTCAGGTCAAGGCGGGGGGACCGGGTCCTCATGTCAGAACAGGGAAGCCGGTGAACTCACTCGCGGCTCGCGGGTGGCACAATTCCGTTATGCCGAAGATAGACCACCATCTGGCCATAATGATCAAAGCAGTGTCCCACCGTCAAGGTTGCGATTCCCAGTCGGGTGACGGTGTTCTGTCCCCAGGGGCTTTTGATGGATTCGACTACGTTGTGCTCATTGATCGCCGCAATGGCCTTGTGAACGTAGGCAAACGAATCTTTCAGGAACTGCATGACCTGAGCCTTCGTCTTCACCGACTCAGGTCCGGTCTCATCCCCGATACCGACGGGAGGCTTCTCCTCGAGGATCGCCGCCCCCAGTTCGTAGTTGACCGCCGCGACGTGCTTCACCTGCTGCGCGAAGGTGCGCACGCCTTTGAATTCCCCGTCGGTGGGTGCGTAGCCATACTTGTCCTCTGGCATTGCCTCGGCGGCGGGCACAAATTCCTTCTCCACGTTCGTTACCGCCCGATCGAGAACCTGCGTGATCGTGCGATGCTCTTCCGCCTTGGGCAGGACCTGACCGAACGCGGCCACGCCCAGGTTTAGGAAAATGACTGCAACCAACGCCAGAGTTCTTTTCATAACCGTTCTCTCCGAAAAATGCCGATATCTTTGCCGCCACACCCTTGGGTTAGTCCCGCACCACGGATGGCGCCATCGCCAAATGCTGCGCGCTCAGCCGATGCCGGCGGATCGTCAAGAGTCCTGCGCCCAGCGCCACAGCGGAGCACAGCAGCGTATTCGGCAATCCAACGCGCGTCGCCAACGCGCCCCACAGCGTGCTGCCGACGGCCATCCCGCCCTGCAGAACCAGCAAATACATGGACAGCGCACGCGCGCGCACCCACGAGGGAGACATGGTCTGGGCAGCCGTGTTGAGGCAGGCCAGAATCCCGATCCAAGCCGCTCCTGCGGCGCCCATCACCATGCAGAGTTGCGAGAAAATCTGGACTCGCCCGGCCGCGAACGTCATTGCGGCAAACACGACAATCGCCGTCGCAACGACTCCGTCCACCGATAGCCTACGCCTAAGCCGGGGCAGGATGGTTGCCCCCGCCAGCGCCCCCATTCCGAAACAGCCCAACAGTACCCCGTATCCCGTTGCTCCAAACGGCCGCGCCAGTATCGGAAGAAGCGCCAGCAAAGCGATCGCGCCGATGCTGAACGCCCCGGTGCGGATGAGTACGGACTGCACCAGCGGTGACCGCCGCACGTAGCAAATCCCACTCCACACGGCGTCCCACAATGCTTCCGGTTCGATCCGCTCCGCGGGTGGGCGCTTCCACCGGTACAACACCACGATCACACCGAAGAACGACAGGGCGTTCAGAAGGAACGCCGTGCCCGATCCAGCTGCCGCAATCACCATCCCGCCCAGGGCTGGGCCGACCGCGCGCGCCACATTGAACCCGGCAGAATTCATGGCAACCGCAGCCGCGTGCTGTTCCGGGGGGACCAACTCCGGAGTGATTGCCTGCCACGCCGGGTCATTCATCACCGCGCCCAGACCCAGCACGAACGTAAAGCCCAGCAGGACCCACGGCGTCACCACATGGAACAAAGTCAGGACACCGAGCGTTCCCGAGGCCAGCACCATCCAGCCCTGGGTGATGAGCAGAAACTGCCGGCGGTCGACCGTGTCCGCCAGCGCGCCCGCCGGCAGAATTACCAGAAACACGGGAAGGGCGACTGCCGCCTGCACCAGCCCGACCATGAGCGGCGACATGGTCAGCATGGTCATCATCCATCCCGCGCCTACGCTCTGCATCCAGGTGCCAATGTAGGAGATGATGGCGGCGATCCACAGCGAGCGAAACAGCGGCTCACGCAGCGGCGCCCAGGCGGAGACACTGTGTGCCGCAGGACTTGGCGGAACAGGCGCGGTTGTCTTCACCATCTCCGCCATCTACTGGGAGGCCCCTTCCAGGGTATGAGGTGCGCCCGGCCCGAACGGCCACTCCTCTTGCCGCCATGCGCGCTCCAGATAAATCGCAATTCCCAGAATCAGGATCACGAGGGCATAGCGGATTTCCTTCAGAGCGTTTACCCGAACAAACAGGATGTAACTGAAGCCGATCGAGGCGATCAAGGCGGGGAGAGGATAGAGCCACATTCGGAACGGTCGGGGCATGTCTGGCCGCCGGACGCGCAGCACGATGACTCCGATCGCCTGCACCAGGAACTGGAGCATGATGCGGATGACCACTAGCGCCGCAATCACATCGGCGAGCCGAAGAAAGCAGAATATTGCCGCCACTGCGCCCAGACCGACCAGCGACACATGGGGAAACCTGTGCTCCGGGTGCACACGCGCGAACACACGGAAGTAGTTCCCGTCCAGCGCGGCTGCGTAGGGAACCCGCGAATATCCCAGCATCAGCGAAAACACGGACGCGAAAGCCGTCCACATGACCAGCCCGGTCACCAGCTTCGCGGCCCAGGAACCATAGATCCTCTGCATGAACAACGACACGACGTACAGCCCGCTGCTGGTGCCATTTGTCCCAGCTATTTCCCGCCACGGCACCACCGCCAGGATACTCAGATTCATCACTATATATAGACCGCCAACCAACAGAATTGATAGCAACAGCGCCCGGGGAATGTTGCGGCCGGGATCTTTCACCTCGTCGCCCAGGAAGCAAACGTTGTAGTAGCCCCAGTAATCATAGGTTGCAATGAGCATCGCGCTGCCGAGTCCATGGAAAAAACCGGGGGAGAGAGTAAACGCACCGGCCGGAAAATCAAACGCCTGACTTCGGTTGAAGTGTGTCAATCCGGCGAAAATGATCCATCCGATCGTACCCATCACTACCACCCACAGAAGCTGGGAAAGGCGGCCAATCGCAGTGATCCGCCGGTATAGGAGAAATACCGCGAACAGGCACGTACCCACGGCCACTCCGGTCCCTGCCGTGGCCACCCAGCTCATTTGCAGATTTCCGACGAGGGGAATTCTGAAATCAGCGGCGTGGGAGAAATAGACCCGCTCCAAACCCGGCCAGAAATACCCCGCATATCCCGCCAGCCCGAGACACCCCGAAGCGATCGAGAGCGGGGCGCTGAAGGAAAGCTGCCAGATGAACAAGAAGGAAATCAACCGCCCCAGCCGCCTGGGCCCATAGATTTCCTTCAGGTAACGATAGGAACCACCCGAGCCCGGCATGGCCGCACCCAACTCGGCCCAAACCAAGCCGTCGCAAATCGCAAAGCCAGCTCCGAGGACCCAGCCGAGCATGGCCTGCGGACCACCCATCGCGCTGATGATCAGCGGTATGGTAATGAACGGCCCCACGCCAATCATGTCGAGCATGTTCAGCGATGTGGCGCTTCCCAGGCCCATCCCGCGAATCAACTGGACAGAAGCAGGCGCGTCGGCCTGCTCCCCTCCGGGTTGGCTCCTCGAGTGCATGACTTTCTTGCGTGATGGATGCTCAGCGAAGCCTGGTGCTTGAGCTTGCTCGCCCTTCGTCTCCTTTAAGAGAGACGCGAGCGATTTGTCTCGGCCTCGTGAACGACCAGCGACTAGTGACCAACCACTGCGTTCTCCCGTCCCGCGCTCAACAAATTCACGTACAGGCGCACCGCCCCCGGCACACCGGCCGGCAACTGCCGGAAGAACGCGTAACCGGTGTAAATGTAGGTCCCCTTGCCGTATTGCGCGCGCAACAGTCCGCCCTTAAGACTGTCCTCACCCGCATCGTGCGAGGCTAGGAGCGGTGTGAACTTGTCGTCCCATTTGTCCATGAAGTACAGCCCCCGCTCCTGCACCCAGCCTTCGAAATCTCGTTGCGTGATCTGGTTGGGGAAATGAAAAACGCTGTCCTCGGGCGCGAGTATCTCCACCGGAGCCTCTTCCACCGAGACCCGTCCGCGACCGAGGGTCGCGGGATACGGCGTGAACTGTCCACCGTTAAAGTTGCCCACGTCTGCCTCGTACTGCGCGACCAAGGTGCCCCCAGCCGAAACGAAATCGAGCAGCTTCTTATTATTCGCCGCAACATCCTTCTGCGTATCGTAGGTGCGAATCCCGAGCACGATCGTCCCGTACTGGCTGAGGTCTTGGGTCGGCAGCGTCTCGGCCGGAATCAGGGTGACATCGAGCCCGACCTGCCGCAGCACTGTTGGGATCTCATCCCCTGCACCCATGATGTAGCCGACCTTCAATGGAGTTGGCACCTTCACATCCACCACGCCCACGCGCTGCACAGCCGGCTGATAGTAGTAAAAGGTGTCCAGATCGTCGCGCGTCACGATCGTGTATCCCTCCGAATAGGTCTTGCTTCGATACTCGAGCGAAGCCTTGAGCTGATAGCGTCCTTCGCGCGTCGCAGAAGGAGCGACCTTGAACTCGCATTCCTTCGAATCGCCCAGGTTTCTAAAAGCCACCGGTTGAGAGGGCGGGTCCACTTGCCATCCCAGAGGAGCGCTCAGCCGAACGCTGGCAGCCGTGGCAGCCGGCAGCCCGTTCCTCACTCCAACTTTCACCGTGCTCGATCCATGGTGCCCCAGCGGTATCACCTGGGAGGCAGGTTCCAGCACGATCGAGAAAGGCGGCGCCACTGCAAGTGCACGCTTACGCTCGCGCCCGGTGGAGTCCTTGTAGCTCACCATCCCGACTCCGCGCTGGGAGTTCTTCAGCGCACCCACCGAATAATTCACATGTGCTTTTAATGGCGGGGGAGGAAAGGCAAGGGTCGCATAGCGCGCCTCATCCACTCGGTTGACGCCCTCGGTCTCCGGATCGTTCCGGTGCCAGTAGGGACGCGTATCGGCAGCGTCTTCGGGCACAGTCACCCGGAACTGAGCGGTTACTTCCTGTCCCGCCTGGAGAGAGGGTAGGTTCGCGGACGTAGCCGCCGCGTGCCACCCCGGCGGCAAGTCCAGCCCGATTTCCTGAATCGTCAAAGTGTTCGGGCTCGAATTCCGAAGGCGAGCGGTAACCCCAAACATCTGCCCCGGCACCGCCATGAACGCGTCTTCTGGTGTGCTCGCGGTCGGCGAATCCACCGATACGTCCAGAGTGACTCCAAGCGCCAGGTTGGCCGCTTCCTGAAACTGCTCCCGCTTCAGACGAAGATGACCCAGCAGCTCCCGCTGCTCTGTTGCTCGAAGCTCTTTCTCGGCGGCGACCCGCGAGATTAATGCGCTCACCGACTGCACTCCCGCGAGCAAGGGGAGAGCCGCCTTCGCTCGATCCGGTGCTCGAACCTTCAGAGCTTCCTCCACATCAGCCTGCAATTTCACCAACTCCGGCCGCAGATATGGCGCCTTTGACTCATCGGCCCCTAATCGCGATGCCAGCCCCGGCAAACTCGTATCGATCCCGTCGAAGAAATCCTGCTCATGCCCATCCGGGCCCGCAGTTGGCGGCAATACCGAATCGACCAATCGGTAGAACGCATAGTGTGGCCCGGCGTCGATCGACCAGCCCCCCGCGCCCTGCGAAAGCTGATGGCGCAATCCCTCCATCGCGAACTGGATATATGTCATCCCGAGCAGGGGATCTTTTTCTCCCGTGCTCAACTTGACGGTGTAGTTCTCCGGGGCACATTCATTGCTGCGGAACGGGCACACATTGTCGAAGTAGAATTTCTTTGCCTGCCATGCCGCCAACCCTTCCTTGATCTGGTCCGGAAACCGGTTCGGATCGGCGGCCGCCCGAAAGGCCTCGCGCGAAACAATCCCCGAGGCCTGATGGTTTCCGTGCCCGTCCCGATCCGTTCCCTGGAAGCGGGAGACCAGCACGTCGGGCCGGAATGTTCGAATGACCCGCACGATGTCCGCGAGCGCGAGGTCGTGCCCCTGCCACTTCTGAAACGTCTCGTCGGGATCCTTTGAAAAACCGAAATCTGCGACGCGGGTGAATCGCTGTTCTACCCCGTAGTGTCGGTCCGATGCGGTCAACTCCAGCGTCCGCAACACGCCCAGCACATCGAAAAGATTGCTGCCCACCTTGTTCTGCCCACCCTCACCACGGTTCAGAGTCAGCAGTAGCACGCTGTCTCCCTTGCCCCGCGACTCGAGTGTCATCATCCCGCCGTCTTCATCATCCGGATGAGCGGTGGTATGCATCAGCCGAGCCGTGGTGCTGAGTCGCCGCAGCATCAGCTCGAGCCCGGGGACACCGGAATCCTGGGGTAGAGGATCAGACGGCGGTATGCTGTCTGTGCCGGTTTGCGCGGCTGCAGCAAGAAATAAAAGAAGGGCAAGAACGGGAAGGACTGCAAAGGTTCGCACAAGCCAACGCGCAGAATTCACCCTGAAGGTTTTGGGATCGGTCATGTCTTCCTGTAGATGGCCCGGGCGGAGATCGGACGCACGTTCTCTCTAATATTCTACAAAGATATAAAGACTGCCTCACACCCCAACCGTTAGCCGGGAAAACCCCCGCCGCGAGCGATTCTGTTCCATCTACTTTGCCGGGGTTCCCGATGCGGCTAGTAACGGCTGCTGGCAGAACCGAGCCGCCTTCAGCAGGTCGGCAAACTCCGGCGTGGCGCGCAACTTGTCGAGCAGCGGATCATTCTCCAAAGCGGAATACACGCAATAGTTCTGCTCGATCGCCATACGGATCATGTGCACGGCAGCGTCTTTCTTCCCGAAGGAAGCCAGCACTGCCCCTTGGGAATAAGAAGGCTCCGGATCTTCCCCAGCCACCAGCACCGTAGTGTCCTCCTGCGCCATCCGGTCCAACTCGGAAGGCGGCCGCAGCCCCAAGGCAGCTTCCAGCAGATCGCGATGATACTGGGTGGCGGACGGCATCCGCTGCACCGCCTCCCGCGCTTCGGCCAGTTTGCCTTCGCGCAGCAGAATTTGCGGCATCTCAGAATTGGCCCACTCCGAACCCGCATCCAGATGGACAAACTCGCGCGCGCGCCTGGTGTCTCCCGCATAAAGGAACGCCCGCGCACAGGAGCGGAACATGTAATTCCCGGGATCGAGCTTGAGAGCCTCGTCACACTCTCGCATCGCCCCATCCAACATCCCCGCGTAGCGAAGTACGTAGCCCAGAGTGAAATGGGCCTGTGCGCTCTGCGGGCGCTTCCTCACCAGTGCCCGCGCCTGCTCATAGGCCTTCTCCAGTTCCCCGCGCTCCACCCGGTTGGTAATCAGGTTGCCCGCCGCGAAGGCCAGGTTGGGATCAAGCGCCAGGGCCCGTTCGTATGCCGAATTCGACTTCTGATAGGTTTCTTCGCCGCCGCTCGAATAGGAGGAGTCATAGTAGTAGCGAATGCCCAAAGCTTGCCAGGCGGGTGCGTAAGTGGAATCCATCTCCACCGCGCGTTGCAGCATCACGATCGCCTCTTTGTTCGGCTTCTCATCATGCGACACCGGTACGCTGCGCAGGTACAGGTCATAGGCTTCCTGGTTCTTTGGCCGCGTGCTGGTCTCGAGGAACTCGTTCCCAGCGCCCAGTGCGGGCAACAATCCAGCGCGCACCTGTTTCGTCAACGCATCCTGCAAGGCGATGAAGTCCTGGCTCGGTGCCGTGATGGGAGCGCTCTGCCAGGTCACGCTGTTCGAACCCACATCCACGGCTTGCAGGGTGACCAGGATGCGATTCCCCTGCCGCATATAGTGTCCCGTCACCACGTCGGCAACGTGCTGTTCCCGGCCGGCCTGCTGCGGATCCACATCCGCATTCGCATATTTCCGCGTGCTCCCTGTGGGACGAACATCCAGGCCCCGGTTGTAGGTCAACACCGAAGCAATCTCGTCTGCCAAAGCGTAGCGCAGGTACTCAAGATTGCCGTCGTTGGTCATGTTCTGCAGCGGAAGCACCGCGATCGTATTCTTTGAGGCAACGGAGGCCGGCAGCCGCCGGTGTTTGAGCCACCACGCGCCCACCGACGCCAGTACGGCAACGAGCAGGCCGGTCATGCCCAGCAACAGGTAGGTTTGCGTCCTGCTGGAATTCTTGAAGGTGCTGGTCGCTACCCGCAGGGGCTGCGCCAGCTTCTTGCCGGTCCTGGTCAGGCCGGATTCGGTCTCCTTTTTCAGGTGTTGCAGCTCGGCCTTCATGGCGGACGCGCTCTGGTAGCGCTTGTTCTTGTCCTTCTCCATGGCCCGGCCGATGATGTTTTGCAATTCCGGCGGAAGGCTGGGATTCAGACTCAAAGGCGGCGCCGGCTTCTGGTGCAACACCGAATCCAGCGTGGTTACGATATTGGTCCCGGAGAACGGCTTCTTTCCGGTCGCCATCTCATACAACACCACGCCAAAAGAAAACAGGTCGCTGCGCGGGTCAAGCGGTTCACTGCGGGCCTGTTCCGGGGCCATGTAAACGGCTGTGCCCGGGATCACCCCCACCGCCGTGAGCGAGTCTTCAATGCCGGTGTCGGTACTGGTGGCCAATTTTGCTTCCGTCGTGAGCTTGGCCAGCCCGAAGTCGAGTACCTTGGCCTGTCCGGTGGTGGTCAGAAAAATGTTCGCAGGCTTGATATCGCGATGAATGATTCCCTTGGCGTGAGAGGCCGCTAGAGCCTCCGCTACCTGCACCCCAATCTCAAGAATCGCGTCCGCATCCAAAGCCCTGCCACGGATCATCTGCTTCAGGCTCTCGCCCTCCAGTTTCTCCATGACGATGAAGGGATGCCCGTTGTTGTCGTCGATGTCGTGAATCGTGCAGATATTCGGATGGTTCAGCTGCGAAGCCGCCCGGGCTTCGCGCTCAAACCGCTCTAGGGACTTGGGGTCCCCCACCAGGTTGTCTGGTATGAACTTCAGTGCGACCCGGCGGCCAAGGCGAGTGTCCTCGGCCTCATACACTACCCCCATGCCACCGCCGCCGAGCTTTCCCAGGATGCGATAGTGGGAGACCGTCTCGCCGATCATGAGTACCCGCCCATTCCCGCAGGCGGCAATGTTAGGCCGCTCGAGGGGTTCGGTCAACCGTGCAAATCATTTATGCCCATCATTTAGAGGACAGGTCTGTTCGAAAATGAGACTGTGAAGATCCGCTCGGGTCTAACCAGCGACCGGAACAGACTTGCGTCCCGGGCTTGGTGGCAAATCGCTGAGCGTGTAGGATTTCAAGGATAGCAAGAAACTGGCGGTTGTCCGCGACCTCTCAGGCCGAGGCGACGGCCTCGGCTGGCCAGCAAACCTCAGGGCCCGGCTCTGAGATAGGCCGTTCAGGAGAGGTAGAACCCCGCCGATGACCCGACCCACTCCATGTTTCGGTTATGATCCACGCCCATCATCAAGCCCCGCCCCATGCGCAGGATGGTTAACACTGGGGTCAACTCGTCGACCCAGATGTACATCATCCGCACTTCGACTTTGGTCGCGCCAAACGGAGTCTCGATCACCGGTTCAAAGTGCAGTCGCTCCTGGAGAATGTACTGCGACCGGCGCTGGGGTGGCACCGCTCGGATATCTTCTTTCTTGGGCGCGATGATCACGCCCAGCCCGGCGAACGAATAAAGTGGCTTCAGAGCATAGTGATCAAGGTCCTCGGGTACCCGTTCGAGCTGGTCCAGAAACCAGGTCTTGGGGACGGAGGGATGCTGCAAGTAGGGAATCGAGTATTTGCTGATCCGGAAATACCAGTTGGGATGCCCCGCCCACTCCACGTCGAGGTCATTTCGAAAATCAAACGCCAGTTTCACGCCCTTACGCTCCAGTTCGTCGACGATCGCGCGGTTGTAGATCCGTTTGATCGGAATGCGCCGTCCTGAATCTTCCCAATAGAGCCCGGCGCCTTCCTTCTTGATTTTCGTAATGCAGACCGTCCTGATCCCCAGCAGCTTCTCGGTCAACAGAAAGTCCGGCAAGGTCTTCTGATGCTGCGGATCAATCTCCATGAGGACCACGTTCTCCGGATCCTGATCCCCTACGATCGCTCGGCGCAGCAGTGCCAGGTACGACGCCGAATCGAGCCCACTCAGCAGATAGCGCAAGCGATCGTCCAGACCGTACAGGTCGATGAAACTCCGCGCCAGGACCGGCTGGTAAGCGTACAGAGACGGGAAGGCCTGCAACTCGACCAGTTTGGGCTGAAGCGCGCCCGTCCCGTCCTTCACCAGCCCGAAATCCACTTGGATAAACGTGGGGTGCGGACTCTCGCGGGGAACGTTGAACTCAGGAGGAATCGACTCGGAAGAGCGAGCCTGGTACGCGGGATTATCCACCAGCTGACGTATCAGATTTTTGCCGTAAGCGGCCATCTGTTCGAGCAGGGCTGCCGGTAAGAAGCAGGGCGTCTCGGAAACCCGAAACCCGATGGGCACACCGCACCGCTCCGCGAGCAGGGAAAGCAGCTGCGAGTACTTTTCCGGCCGATACTGCGTATTGAAGGACCGCCGAAACGAGGGGATCATCGACCAGTTCTCGGACTTGCAAGGGAGAATGCTTCCGCAACCTGCCCACACCCGAACTACCCACGACCGGAGCCAGCGACCGGTTCAGGGCTCAATCAAAAACTCTCCTCTGCGCATGATCTGCTCGCCGTCCACCCAGATATCAAAGTTCCGCCCCACCACATCGATATGCGTGGAGGAGTACCACTCCGCGCCCGTGTGGGCTCCATAAGGATTGCCGAACGCGATATGCACACCGGGATACTTCTCATCCTGCAGAATCTGGCCGATCACGTCCTTCAACTCAATATTGGTGCCGATGGCAAACTCCCCCACCCGGTCACTGTTCTCGTCGGTATGGGTGTACGCCCAGAAATCGTCGCGCAATTCTTGATTGCTGCACTCCGCTTCAGCCAGCCGGTTCCCCGAAATGCGAATCGTCAGAGGATTCCGCTTCAAATCCCCAAACTTCGCACACAGATAATCTCCGAGCACCCCGTCAATCACAAGCGTCCCATTCACTTCACCCGGAGTCGTGAAGACTTCCCCGCCTGGTAGGTTCCCCCAGGTGTCCGGACTGATGATCCCTGACGTCTTTAACCACTTGTAGGAGGGGTTCAGGTCGGCAACCAGGTCGGTCCCGGCGGGGGTCTTCGCTCGAATCTGCGAAGCCTTGCGCACCAGATCGACGACCTTCTGGCTGATCCGATCGACCTTCAGGAAATCTGCCCGCATCCCCTCCAGCATGATCTGCCGGTTGATATTCACCATGTGCGCATGGCGAATCTTTCTTCGGTTCACGACCTCCGTCATTTGCATGCGCGACTGCAGCTCGTTCGTCTGAGCCTGCACCGCGAAAATGCTGACGTTCGAGGACTCGAGATCGTCGAGAATCTCCTGCGGCAACTTCGTGAGCGGTCGGGGCGCCAACTCTTCAAGCACGAAGGCACGATAGCTCGCCCCCAGCTTCTCGAGCTCATGAACGATGGCAGCAGCGATTCTGCGGCTGGCGTCATCGGTGATCACGGTGACTTTTTCGGAAGGCTGTACCCGCAGACAAACCTGCACCGCGTTGCGCGCGCCCGGGGTCAGTTCAGAATCAAATGGAATTGTGTTCAGTGGATGGTTGGCGTGAGTGACTATATTCATTACCCTACTTTTCGTCCGGAAACCGGGGCTGCCGCTTCCGCGACGCCCGCCTCCGTCTCCTCAATGATGTAGTCCACAACTTGTTTCAGATCCCCGGTCTCCTCAAATACGCGAAGCTGCCGGTCGGCCCCGCTCCCCATCTCCATGATCTTGTGCACGTACTCGATCTCGGACCGCGAATCCAGCTCATCCACCACATCATCGACGAACTCCAGGTACTCCAGAATCAAGTCACGCACCGGCACCTGCGTCTGCTTACCGAAATCGATCATTCTGCCGTTCAGTCCATAGCGCGCCGCCCGCCACTTGTTCTCCATGATCAGGGCGCGCCGGTACAGCCGGAATCCCTGGTTCGCCGCATACAGCTTGTAGAGCTTGGCCACGGTCGCCTGGATCAGCGCCGCCAAAGCGATCGTCTCATCGACCCGCATCGGAATATCGCAAACCCGGAACTCAATCGTATGGAAGAAGGGATGCGGTCGGATGTCCCACCAGATCTTCTTTGCATTATCAATGCATCCCGTCTTGATCAACAGCTTGATGAAATTCTCGTACTCGCCCCAGCTGGGAAAATAATCCGGAATATTCGTTCGCGGAAACTTGTCGAACACCTTGCACCGGTAGGACTTCAATCCGGTATTCATCCCCAGCCAGAAGGGAGAATTGGTCGACAGCGCCAGGATGTGCGGCACAAAGTAGCGCGCATGATTCATCATGTGGATGGCCGTTTCCCGATCCTCCACCCCAATGTGCACATGCAACCCGAAGATCAGGTTAGCCCGCGCCACCAACTGCAGGTCCTCGACAATGTTCTTGTAGCGTTCGTCCGGATAGATTTCCTGCACCCGCCAGTCCGCAAACGGATGGGTAGCCGCCGCGGCCAGCCGCAGACCATTTTCCCGCGCCAGGGTGATCATGTCCCGGCGCAGCTTCCTGACCTCATCCTTGGCGTCCTTAATATTGCTGCAAACCGAGGTCCCCACCTCCACCACCGACTGGTGCATCTCCGCCTTCACGCGCTCCTGCAGCAGGAGCTTGCCCTTCTCAATAATCTCAGCGTGAATATGCGACCGAAGATCGCGAGTGACCGGATCGACCGTCTGGTACTCCTCCTCGATCCCGATCGTAAAGGTAGGTTTCATAGCGAACTAGCCGATGCGCTGCGGGGAGGACCCGTAACAGTATAACAACCGCGCGGCTCGCATTTCCGGAGTTCCCGCCCGCACAAGGGAGGCGCCGTTCCGCCTGAACATTCCGCTCAAGGAGCCCCCAATTCCTCCAGGTTTGATCTGCTTCGGCCGCTAGCTTTCCTGGCCTTCTTTTTTGCGGGCGGCCTGGGCCCCGCCAAAAACGCGGCCCAGCGCAACTCCCGGGCCGGGCTCTCATCAGCCAACGCCTTATGCACCGCCATTTCCGCCACCGCGTTCACCACCCAGTCAAAATTCTCCTGACCCACCGAGTTCACATCCGCGTCGGGCGCCGGATTCATAAAGTCGATGGCATACGGCACCCCGTCCTCCACCGCAAATTCGACAGTATTCAGGTCGTATCCCAAAGCTTGGCAAAGGGTAAGGGCATCCTTCTCCATTCGTTCCTTCAGGACGGGCGCCGGGGGCGGATTCCCCTTCACGTAGCGCTCAGGATGCGGAGCCTTCGGGTCGTAGCGCATGATGTGCACTTTCTCCTGCCCGACCACGTAGCACCGGAAATAATCCTCAAACTCCACGCCATGCTGCAACGTCATGCAGAGGTCTCCCGTCTGGTTGTAATGCTGGAAGAACTCCTCCGGCGAATGCACCTTGTAGACATGCTTCCATCCGCCACCCGCATACGGCTTCAGGAAGGCAGGGAAGCCGACGTAGTCAAAGATCTCATCCCAGTTGAGTGGGTACATCAAGTTCCGCATGGACTGGTCGGTGGTCCCCTCGGGATGCTTCTTGTGCGGCAACACGACCGTGGGCGGAATGGCTACGCCCAGCTTGGTAGCCAGTGCGTAGTTGAAGAACTTGTCATCGGCGGTCCACCAGAATGGATTGTTGACGACGATCGTTTCGTGCAGCACCACGTTCTTCAGGTAGGCCCTGTAGAACGGGATGTCCTGCGAAATGCGGTCGATGATCACCGCATACTTCTTGGGCTCGTCCATCCGCACTCCCCCGACCTTCACGAACTCGGCGGTCACGCCATCCACCTTCATGGCGTTGATCTTCTCCACCAAGGCCGGCGGAAATGTGTTCTCCATCCCAAAAATAATCCCAATCTTTTTGTTCATGAGGAATGCTCCTGAGGCGTAAAGCGCCCCGTGTCTGGCCGACGGAAAGCCTTCCGTGAACGCGACCAAGCACCATCAGCCAACGACCACCGCTAAAAATACTTCACCGCCATCCTCTTCCAGAACTGCCAATCGTGCCCGGTATGATCTCCCCAAACATCCAACCAATGCGGCACACCCTTGGCATTCAACAGGTGCGACATCTTCACGTTCTGATCCAGGCACATATCCCATTCGCCCGAGGCCAGCACGATCTTGATTTGCCGGTACCGGCTCAGGAACCAGTCATCGCTCATGTTCGCAATGAAATCCGGTGGACAGTTGAAGTAGCAATCATCGTCGTAGTATCCGTCCAGAAATTGGTGGACATCAAACGCCCCGCCCATGCTCACGCAGTGCGTGGCAATATCAGGATGCTTCAGGGAAAAATTCAGGGCGTGATACCCGCCGAAACTGCATCCCGTGACCGCGAGCTGCGACGAGGGATTCTTCCAGCGCAAGTAGGGAAGGAGTTCATGCAGAACGTACCGCTCATACTGCAGATGGCGGAGCACCCGGATCCGCGGGTGCGCGCTCTTGTTGTACCAGCTCTCCGAGTCGATCCCGTCCGGGCAAAACACCTGCAACTCGCCGCGGTCGATCCTGGGGGCCAGCATCCCGATCATCCCACGATCTTCGTATTCGAAAAACTTCCCCATGGAAGTAGGGAAAACGAGCATCGGCATGCCGGAATGCCCAAACGTCAGCATTTCCATCTCCCGATGCAGTTCCTGGCTGTAACCCTTGTGATATTCGCGATTCATGAGCCGAAATATCTTACCTGAACGAAGCCCTCGGGCCCACTCCGGGAGCGCTCCTGCGCCCCCTCCCTGCTCCCGGCCAAGTCTGAGCAGGCCGAGGTGCGCTTCGCGCGGCAGATCCTTATCTTCGGGTATTCTTCATCTTGGGGTATTCTTCTTTGGGTCTTTGATCTTTGGGTCTTTGCGTACCCTTCGCGGACTCGGCGGCCAAAAGCCTTTCCTTTAAGATGTTCGCAGAGGAACCGCCGTGCACGTCCTGACCGAAGCCGAAGTCCACCGCCTGCTCGATCCGCGAACACTCATCCCCGCGATCGAGGAAGCCTTCCGTACCCGCTATCTGTCCTCCCTGATGCCCCCGCGCACCCAGATGAAGTTGGCCGACGGAGTGTTCCTGATCATGCCGTGCTACGACCGGGAGGGCCGGGGGCTGGGCATGAAGCTGGTGAAGTTCAACGAGCGCCCGAGACTATCCGAAGAGCGCATTCAGGCCACCTATATTCTTCTTGATGCTGAATCCGGTTGCTCCAAGCTGGTGATCCCGGCAAATTACTTGACCGACCTGCGCACCGCCGCCACGTCCGCGGTCGCGACAAAAATTCTCGCGCGGGAAGATGCAAAAGTACTGGGTGTCTTCGGAACCGGCCGCCAGGCTAGAGCCCACCTGCAGGTTCTGCGGTGCGTGAGAAACTTCGAGCGTGCCTTGGTGAGCGGTAAGGATCCCGTCCGCACGCAGGACTTCGCGCGGCAGATGGAACACGAGTTGGGCATGAGAGTCGAATCGGTTTACCCGCGCACCTGCGCCGCCGAATCCGACGTGCTCTGTACCTGCACCACCGCCACCGCCCCGCTTTTCGACGGCAACCTGCTGCGGAAGGGAACCCATCTGAATCTCATTGGAAGTTTCCGGCCCACGACTCGCGAAGTCGACGATGTGACCGTCTGTCGGTCACGCATCCTGGTCGACACCTACGACGGCGCATTGACCGAAGCCGGCGACCTGATGATTCCGATGAACTCCGGCATCATCCGGCGCGATCACCTGCTGGCCAACCTACATGAGCTGGTTAAAGGCAAGAAGCCGGTGCGCACCAGTCCTGACGACATCACGCTCTTTAAGAGCGTAGGCTGCGCGCTGGAAGATCTGGTTGCCGCTGAGGGTTTGGAGGCGACGGTCCTATCGGGTACGGCAACGACCAGCGAAAAACCTGCATGCGGACCGCAGCCCAACCCACTACGCTCATTGCGCTGACCCCGGCGCTCGCGACATATGCGTGGCGATGATCTGCCATCCCGGCGGTCGCTTTTGAAACACCGTAGTCACCCGCAGACCGCCAAGTTTCTTGTCATCCGCCAACACCCAACCCATCAGGACGGCGGTATCGCCGAAGACGTGCACGGTCGATTCCTCGAGAAACGATTTTGGCAGTCGGTTCGCGTTGTCCCCACCGGAGGGAACAATGTCGGACTTCGTAAGAACGCCGGGTCCGAACGCTGTTCCCATGAAATCGTCCGCCATCAGCCGTTCTAGGGTAGGCATATCCGCGCTGGCTTCTGCCGCCAACCAATCCCGCTCCAACTGCACAATCTGATCCTCTGGTTTCGGGGCATTGGACCGCGCGAGCAGGACGAAAGAACACACCACGACGCACCCGGATGCCACCACCAGGCAACGTTTCATATTCAGCTCCTTTGAGATTGTTCGAAAGGCCCTGGAACTACCAGACACCGAACAACCATCGGTAGTTCCTGACATTTTTCATCACACCCTGCGTCCGCAGCAGGTCCCGACTAGAATGACCTCATGCGAGCGATGCTGCTGGAAGCCGCGCGACCGGTGGAAGATTCCCCGCTCCGACCGGCGGAGATTCCGACTCCCACACCCGGACCGGGAGAAGTTCGCGTCCAGGTCCTCTGCTGCGGTCTTTGCCACACGGATCTGCACACCGTAGAAGGCGACCTGCCGCTCCCCAAGCTTCCCGTGGTTCCCGGACATCAGATCGTCGGTGTGGTCGACTCGCTCGGCGCCGGAGTGCGGAGCTTGAGAGAGGGCGACCGGGTTGGCATCCCCTGGCTCTACTCGACCGACAGTGTCTGCACCTTCTGCCAGCGCCAAACCGAAAATCTCTGCGAGCGCGCCAAGTTTACCGGCTACCACGTCAACGGAGGCTACACCGAAGCCTGCGTAGTAAGGGAAGATTTCGCGCATCCCCTGCCCGCCGCCTTCTCCGACGAGAATGCTGCCCCGCTCCTCTGCGCAGGAGTGATCGGTTACCGTTCCTATCGCCTGAGCGGCGCGAGCAAGGGCCAACGCCTGGGCCTCTACGGCTTCGGAGCTTCGGCCCATCTGGTGCTGCAACTGGCGCGTCATCAGGGGTGTGAAGGGTATGTGTTCACGCGCGGAACCGCGCATCGAGAATTGGCAAAACAGTTGGGTGCTATTTGGACGGGAAGCGCCCAAGAAACGCCGCCCTATCCCATGGACGCATCCATCATCTTCGCGCCCGCTGGCGCCTTGGTTGCGCACGCCTTGCGCGGTCTTCGCAAGGCAGGCACGCTGGTGCTGGCTGGCATCACCATGACTCAAATCCCGGCCCTTGACTACAGCTTGCTGTACCACGAGCGCACGATCCGGAGCGTCGCCAACAGCACGCGCGCGGACTGCCGAGAATTCCTGCGCTTGGCCGCCCTGATTCCGATCCAGACTCAAATCCGCGTCTATCCCCTGGCCGAAGCCAATCAAGCGCTCCTTGAACTGAAGCAAAGCAAGATCGAGGGCGCGGGCGTCCTCCGGGTGCGATAGCCATCCCACGACCCGTCTCTCGCGATCTCCTCGAAGTCTCCTCGCCGCAGCCCTCATCGTCGCATTTCTACGGGAGGTGATCAGCGCGCCATTTCACCACCTATTTCACACCGGCTGGGTGGGTGGCTTATGAGGTGGCTGCTAGTTTTTCTTCGGAAGCGCGTAGGCGACAATGCTGCCGCCCGATGGCGCCTTCGATTTGCCACCACCGGCTGCGATGACGACGAACTGCCGTCCGCCGACTTCGTAGGTGGAGGGCGTCGCGTTACCCGCCGCAGGGAGCGTGGTCTCCCACAGAAGCTTGCCGGTTATTTTGTCGAATGCACGAAATTTCTTGTCGAAGCTGGTCGCGGCGATGAATAAAAGACCTCCCGCAGTGACCACGGGACCTCCATAATTCTCGCTCCCGGTCGTGGGTACGCCTTGGGCAGCGAGTTCGGGATACTCGCCGAGGGGTATTTTCCATCTGATCTGTCCGGTGTTCAGATCAATCGCGTTGAGAGTGCCCCAAGGTGGCTGGATCGCGGGATATCCGTCAGGGTCCAGGAACCGGTTGTACCCATCACTCATGTATTTCATATCGAAGGGCGACGGGCCTGTTTGCTTCACCGGGGAATCGATTCCGTGCGCGACCAAGTCGACGATGGCATGCAAACCTTCGTTCCCCAGACGACTGAAGCCGGGCATCCGGCCGGAGCCTTGCGCGATGTAGAGAAGAAGTTCCTCATCCTCATAGCGCTTTCCGATTTCGATCAACGAAGGAAATTCCGGCGGACTCCCCTTCATCTCCGGGCCATGACAAGAGGCACATTCCTTTTTATAGACGCCTCGCCCGGATGCCTGGTTTGTGCCCACTTTCTGCTCCACCATGCGCAGAACCCACGCCATCTCGTTTGAGTTCACATAGAGCAGTCCGCTTTCCGGATCGAACGCCGGCCCGCCCCACTCCGCGCCGCCGTCAAAACCGGGAAATAGGATGGTGCCTTCGCGGCTGGGGGGAACGAACTGACCGGAACTGCGCACGCCTTTGAAGGCCTCAACTGCTGCCCGGTGCGCATCCGGAGTTCGCTGCGTGAGCATTTCCGCCGTCAACACCTGGCGCGCGAATGGGGGCGGTGAGAGCGGAATGGGTTGGGTGGCTGCGGTTGCTTCTCCGTCCAAATCCGACTTCGGAAATTGTCGATCGGCGATCGGAAACAGAGGCTTACCGCTGCTTCGGTCGAAGAGAAAAACGTAGCCAGACTTGGTGGTCTGGGCCACGGCGTCCACTTGATGCCCGTCACGCTTTACAGTGACCAGGCTCGGCGGAGCGGGAAGATCGCGGTCCCAGATATCGTGCCGCACTGTCTGAAAATGCCAGACGCGCTCGCCGGTCTCCGCTTTCAGAGCAATCAGAGAGCTGGCAAACAGGTTGTCTCCGAGGCGGTTTGCGCCATAGAAGTCGTACGCGGCTGAACCCGTCGGCACAAAGACAAGACCTCGATTCACGTCCAGCGACATACCGGCCCAATTGTTGGCGGCGCCGGTGTAGTTCCAAGCGTCTTTCGGCCAGGTCTCATACCCCACCTCGCCGGGATGAGGGATGGTATGGAAAGACCAGCGCAGCTTACCCGTGCGAGCGTCGTACGCGCGAATATCTCCCGGAGCAGCGGGCAAGGTTTCCGCCAGCGCGCTCCCGACGATCATGAGGTCCTTATAGATAAGAGCCGGGCTCGTCATCGAGACCGGGTCTCTCGTTTCCCGGCCCAGGTCATCACGCAGGTCGATGCGTCCCTGTTGTCCAAAGGTTTCGATGACGCGTCCCGTGTCCGCGCTCAAAGCGTATAGATATTGACGCGCTGCAAAGAAAATCCGCCGGTCGTTCGCGTCTGCCCAATAGGCCACCCCGCGGTTCCTTAATTTCCCCACAATCTTCTGACCTGCGTTCGGATCGAAGCGCCAAAGGAGCTTTCCCGTCGCAGCGTCCAATGCGACGATATTATTCTTGGGAGACGCTGCATATAACACGCCTTCGACCACGATCGGGCTACACTCCATCTCCGACTCTGGATAGCTGTCTCCCGTATCGAAAGTCCAGGCCACCTCGAGGCGACTCACGTTTTTGCGATTGATTTTGGCAAGACTCGAGTAGTGAGTGTTTTGTGCGCCTCCGCCGTAGCTTGGCCAGTCGGTGGACGCTTTATTGGTGGGTGCTTGACCGCCTCCCAAGCCCGGAGACGACCACAGGGCGAGAAGAAGGACGAGGGATGTCCAAACGCGATACCTTCGGCGAACAATCTCCCGGTCCGCCGGGACCGTAAAGGGGTAGCCCAGTTCCTGTTTGGCCATCTTAGATATTCCTGAGGCAAGATTCTGTCACTCAGCTTCGGAAAAGCCGGACCAGCTCGCATCGCCCATGGGACCCAGGGAAGAGGCTTCCGGTATGGTTTCGAAATGAGCCCCGGGCGGCGATCACGAGAAATCATGATAGCGGTTCGGCCGCACCGGGCAACCACGTAACTCTTGGGTTACCTCGGCCAGCATCCTTCGCGCTACGAGGGGATGGAGACAGGCAAGAACAGTTTTTTTAGTCAATCTCATGCATCTGGATGATGACAGGTACTCCGGTCTAGCCTAAAGTTTCCTCCAGTTCAAACAAAGCCAAACTCCCCATTTGGCTGGAAATCCCCCAAAACGCTGCAGCGCAGGCTCTCCCTCATCCTGTGTCGGCAGACCAAAGCATAAAGAAGAAAAAAGGCGGTAAACGCCTTTGACCCGAAGAGTTCTGTGGAGGACGCTCGTGGCCCGAAGTGTGCCCGCCCGTCCCCTGGAGAGGGATTCATCGCTCACCGCATGCGAATCAGTGGGGAACTACAGCTGATGCTAGTGACCGATGAGCTGACGCTGCATACGACCGCAAGCGTGCAGCCAGTCCCTCTGTTGTTTTCCAATCCCTCACTTGTTGAAACGAGGCGCTGTTTGCGCCGCCAGGTCCGGAAGGAGGCCGCACAGTCATGAGAAAGCCGCACCAGGTTTGGTTGCCAATACTTCTAGTTTGCCTTGCGACAGTCGCTGCGAGCGCCCAGTCGTTCAGAGTTCAATGTCCCAGTACAACGCCTATGCACAATAGCGCGAGCGTTCCAGGCGCGATCAAGTGCCAGCAGATCTCAGGTGGCGACGGTCTCGCCACCATGGCCGACGGGACCCAGACGTACCTGTTTGCGTTTGGTCCCCTCTCTGGATTGCAGGCCATCGCCGATGGCCAGCCGGGAACGGAGCCAGCTGCAGTCTTTAACAGTCTGACCGACCCGAACGGCGCGATTGGCCTGGTCGATCCGGCCACTGGACATGTGGATCCCCGCCCCATCATGGACGTGGGTGTCATGAATGGGAACATCCCGGCGCCCTTGATGGCGATCGACGAGGATGATGAGTTTTTCCTCACCTTGACGAACGTCGGCCAGATTATGCGGCCGGACTTGTTCGAGCAGCACACCGTTCACTTCCACGGGTACCCGAACGCTTCTGCCTTCTATGACGGCGTGCCGGACGCGTCGGTTGCCATCAACATCGGCGGCAGCTTCACCTACTACTACCTCGCCCCGGACGCGGGCACCTACTTCTGGCATTGCCACATCACGCCCCCCGAGCACTTGCAGATGGGCATGGTCGGACAACTCTATGTGCGCCCACGGCAGAACCGGGTGACAGGCTCGCTCCTTACTGGACTCCAGAATCAGCAGACCGATCCGCGTACGCGCTCAGATTGCGCTGCTGACATCCTCTGCTCGAGCCCGATTCCAGCAGTGGCCACGGGTGCCTCGGGCCCCGGCATGTACGCCTATAACGACGGCGACGGAACCACCCGCTACGACGTCGAGTACCCCATCCAGATTCACGGCTTCGACCCCAACTTCCACTTTGTCGGTATGACGTTCAACCCGGAAGGGTTCACGGACATTAAGGACAAGTATTTCCTGCTGAACGGTCGCAGCTATCCGGACACGATCCGAACTGCCCAGTACGTCGATCCCAACGCCGTTCCCGGCAATTCTCCCGATGTAGGGCGGCCGCAGGTTTCACACGCCATTTACACGCAGGCGGTCGACGGCGTTGCCCGTCCTGCGCAGCCCCTGTCCGCTCTGATCAACATTCCCGCGGGGGGACGAGCCCTGCTGCGCATTTCCGACCTGGACGTTTCGGAATATCAGACGCTGGCGTCGCTCGGAATTCCCATGCAAGTGATTGCCATCAATGCGCGCCTGTTGCGCGACCAGGCGGGGAACAACCTTTACTACAACACCAACTCGATCACGCTGGCCGGTGGCGAGTCGATCGATGTGATCCTGGATGCAACCGACACCGCCAAATACCCGTCGGGCAGCGTCTTTTACCTCTACACCCCCAATCTTGACCATTTGTCGAACGATGCTGAGAACTTTGGTGGGCTGATGACCGAGGTCCATATCAATTAGGAGAGCAGCAATGAGTTCAATGACTACGAACAGAGCGATCTCGATGACACGACTGCTTCCAGTTGTGATGATAGCGGTGACCTTGCTGCTCACAGCTACGGCGCACGCTGCAGCTCCTGGCATAACCGGTCCCGGCTTCGCCCTGACTGCGCAACCCAGTTTCATCAGCCAGCCGGACGGGGCGATGATCTACTCCTGGGGGTACGGCTGCAATGGTTCGCCGGCTGGGTTTGCCCCGGCCAGCGTTTCCGGCGCTAGCTGCAGCTCAATGCAGGTTCCGGGTCCGACGTTGATCGTCACCGAAGGACAAAACGTTACGGTGACGCTCACCAACAATCTGCCCGCTGCAGCAGGCAACACCTCTATCCTGTTTCCCGGCTTTCAGGTGACCACCACGAATGGTGTGGCCGGCCTGCTGACGCAAGAGGCAGCTCCGGGCGGGACCGTCACCTACTCCTTCACTGCCGGCTCCCCGGGCACACGTGCCTACTACAGCGGCACGCAAGGCGACCTGCAGGTTGAGATGGGTCTTTACGGGGCGGTGATTGTGCTGCCCGCGGGCGGCGGCTCCAGCGCTTGCCGATCGGTCGGCGGGACTCTGCCCGATGGCCAAACCGATTACAGGCTGGCGTCTTCTGCGTACGACCATGCGGCGACGTGCTACGACCGGGAATATCTGTTCCAGTTCTCCGAGATCGACCCCAAGATCCATCGCCAGGCAGAAGAGCAGGCTGGCAAGACCTGTCCTGGAACCTCCACCTCCACTTCAGGGTGCATGGACGTCGTGACCGAGAACTATCATCCCGCGTACTTCATGATTAACGGGCGCTCCATGCCGGACGACATGGACGCGAACTACGCTCCCCAGTATCCGCACCAACCCTACAACGGCAATCCCCATATGCATCCCGGAGAACTGGTGCTCCTGCGGATCGTAGGAACGGGACGCTGGCAACACCCCTTCCATGAGCACGGTAACCACGTGCGAATCCTGGGCCGTGATGGGAATTTGATCTTGGCGCAGAGCGACGTGACGAAGCTCGCCGGACCTCTGCTTTTCACCACCACCACGACTCCTGGCCTGGCGATGGATGGCATCTTCTACTGGACGGGCAAAGGCCTGAACTGGGATGTGTACGGCCACAAGGCTGGTGACGGCAGTATCTGTACTGGGGATGCCAACGGTTACTACACATCAAACTCACTTGCCCCGAACTACTACGAGTGGTGCCCGGATCACAACAAGGCCCTGGAGAAAGCTCCGTTCGGCGATGTGGGGAGCGGCGGTCCCGTAACTCTGCCCGATGCGACCATTCTGGCCCAGGGAGCCTGGTACGGCGGGAGTCCCTATCTGGGTCCCGAAGCAACCCTCAGAGCCGTGGGCACCACGCCGATTGCTCCCTCCGGAACCGTAGCGAACGATCCTGGTTCGGAGGCTGGTTTCGCTTTCATGTGGCACTCACACAACGAGCGCGAGATCACCACCAACAACGTCTTCCCGGGCGGCATGATGATGATGATGCTGGTTGATCCGCAGGCGTTCGTCATCAACGAAGCGAACTGATTACGAGGAGAAGAGCAATGCGATCCAACTATCTTAAAGCAACCTTGAAGACAGCGTTATTCGCGGTGACAATTCTCCTCCTGGCAGCGGGCGCGTCCTTTGCGCAGGTCGCCTTGACGGCGCAGGAGACGACCGTCGCCCTGCCGGATGGCCAGATCGTCTCGATGTGGGGTTTGTTCTGCACGAGCGCTACGGGCGCAACCTGCACCGCCATGAACGGCACGGCACAGACTGGCGCCTCCTGGCAGCCGCCACTGATCGTCGCCCACACTGGGGACAGCTTGACGATCAATCTGACCAACGGCCTGCCCACAGGCGTGCCGACGTCGCTGGTGATCGTCGGTCAATTGGGCGGCGGTTTGGGAGCCACTCCCACGAGAGTGCCAAGTCCCGTTCACGCTCCACAGGGGCCCACTTGGCCGATCTCTGGAAGCGCTGCGGACGGTCCAGCTTTTGCACCGCCGAATCAGGCAAACCGTGTCCAGTCGTTCGGAACAGAAGTTGGGACGGGGGCCACGACGGCATTAGCCTGGACTGGTCTCAAGGCCGGCACCTACCTTATTGAGTCGGGAACGCACCCCTCCATCCAAGGCCCGATGGGTCTCTATGGAGTGCTGGTCGTAACGGACACAACTACGACTCCTCTCGCCACGGCCTATACCGGCGTGACGTACGACAACGATCTCCCGCTTCTTCTGAGTGAAATTGATCCGAGTCAAAACGCCGCAGTGTTCTCGGCCGTGCACACGACGGGTTTCAGCGAGACAGCAGTGTGGAGTGGAGTCTCCGGTGCATGTGGAGATCCCACGGTGCACAGTTGCTACCCCCCCGCAGTGAATTATGATCCGCGCTATTACCTGGTCAACGGTGTGGCATTTGACAAAACCAATCTGGCGAACTCGACGTTCGCGGTTGCCGCTCCCGCCGGTACCGGCAAGGTTCTCGTGCGTTTTGTGAACGCCGGCCTGCGCATGCACATTCCTTCGATCGTCGGGGCGCAAACCGGTGCTCCCGCCGTCCCAGGATTCTCGCTGATCGCCGAAGATGGCAACGTCCTTCCCGGGACCCCCAGGGTCCAGAGTGAAGTATTTCTGGCTGCCGGCAAGACCCACGACGTGATGGTGAATGCCCCGGCTGCGGGTGCCCCGGCTCTGCCGGTATTTGACCGTCAGTTGAGCCTCTCCACCAACAATCAGCGCGACGGTGGCATGCAGGCCTACATTAGTGTGAATAGCGGCGCAGTCCCGGTTAGCAGTGTCACGGCAGCGGCCGTCGACGACAGCTACTTCTTGGTTGCGGGCAACACGCTGACCGTGTCGGACCCAGCCAAGGGCGTGATCGCGAACGACCTTAACGTTTATGGGGTGAGTTTGGTCTCGGGAGGGACAAGTGGTCAGCTAACGTTGAACGCTGACGGTACGTTTACCTATGTCCCGAACTCAGGCACGACCACAGACTCCTTCGTGTACCAGGCAAACGGCACAGGCCCCACGGCAACGGTAACCCTGGGCGCATGCACGGGCACCTGTCTTGGAGCCGCGCCGGTGGCGCAGGATGACACTTATGATTCGACCAACACGGCGATTGCCACCCAGATCCAGATCCGGCGCCCGGGTGTCCTGGCGAATGACAGCGATCCCGACGGGCACCCGCTGAAGGCTGTCCTGGTCGGCGCAGGAAGCTGCAGCGCCGTCGATCTGAAGGAGGACGGTTCCTTCACGGCCCGTACCGCAGGGACCACGTGCTCGTTCACCTACAACGCCGTGAACTCGCAGAATACGGCCAGCCCGGCCACGGTTACCATCACGTTCCCGACGGCCAGTGGCCTGGTGGTCCAAGTGGTGGATCCGACAAACCCCAGTCTAGCAATTAATGACTATCGCTGGATCATTGAGGAAGATCGCACGTTCCGGATCGATCCCGCATGCCAGATCAACACGGGCACCGGGGCGAGGCCAGCTGGTTGTCCGCCCCTCCCGGTTCCGAGCCTTGGGACCAATTTCCATACCAGCCACATGCCGCTGGTTGCGGCAGGCTGCGTCGGTGTTGTCGCTTGCCAAGATGGGCAAACGGTCCTCGATAGCGGTACGCATGCCCCAGCAGCGTGCGACGGCAATGGCGTTTGCAGGCCGGGAACAACACAACAGACCCCGGTCAACCCCGGAGAGGTCCACCTTGACCCGCTGAAGCACTACTTCATCTCGATCCTGCCGGGCGATGGTGCGAACGGGTTTATCAGCGGTGCGGGTGGCCCGGTACCGGTCGATCCGGCTAATCCGACCGGCTCGCAGAGACCCTTCGATGTCACCAAAGACTGTGCTTCGTTCGCACCTGGGACGGGCACTTGCGGACACACCATGGGTGGCTCGGCCATCGCACCCGGCCAGCTGGCTGTGACCATAAATGTGGAACCCACCCCACTCCCGACCGCGAAAATCGCTGTGTTTGTGTTCGAGGATGACTTCCCGCTCAACGGTGAAAATGACGCCGGTGGGGGAGTCGATGCCCTGGCAGTCAACGAAACTGGGCTGGGAGGGTTCGAGATCGCGCTCCTCGACCAGGCTGGTGGCTTTGGTGATTCGACCGGCCAGCCCACCTACGACATGTTCAACATGCCGCTGTCGAACAGTCTGGCAGGAATGCCCGATCCTCAGCACCCGGGGAACGACGCCTGCCCGATCACCGGCAGGACGGATGGCCTGGTGGGTATGATTGTCACCTGTCCGCATTTTGAGTCGGACGGTGTGACCGTATCGCCCCTCGAGGGCCAGGCGGTTATTTCTAATCTGTACCCCGGCCTGTACGAAGTAGTGGCGACGCCGGGAGCCGACCGCATCGGCCGAGGAGAGGAGTGGCTGCAGACCAATACCCTGGACGGAACCAAGAGCCACGAAGCTTTCGTCAAGGCAGGCGAGCCGGCGTACTTCCAGGAGTTCGGGCCGGCTGGATACCATGTCCTTATCGGCTTCGCGAACCCGGCCATTATCAATAGCCGCAAGCCCGGAATCTGCGCCAGCGCAACGGCACACTGCACCAATACGGTCAGCGGTAGGGTCACGACCGCTCGCATAAGCCGTTCGCCGGACGAGAGAATCTACAGCAGCGGTTCCTACGATGCCAACGGTTACACCCAGTGCTACGTCAGCCTGGGCGACCCGGACGAGGAAGATTTCGCGTTCACCAAGTGCAATGCCAACGGCGCCTTCAGCTTTAGTGGTATTCCCGATGGCAATTGGAGAATAACGATCTTCGACCAGTGGAACGACCTGCTCGTCGACGGCCTTTCCGTGCCAGTAGCTGTGTCAGGCGGTACGGTTAATATGGGCGACGTTCCCATGCAGCAATGGCGGACGAATCTCTACAACCGGACATACATCGACACGAACGGGAACGGCGTCCCCGACGACGGCGAGCCCGGTCTTCCCCTGGTTCCGATCAATGTCCGCTTCCGGGACGGCAGCTTTTCCAACTTCAACAATACCGACCTGGCCGGGGCTGCTGGATTCAACGAAATCTTTCCCTACTTCAATTGGCTGGTGGTCGAGGCTGACACCACGCGTTACAAACAGACGGGTGTCCACGTAGTCTATGACGCCGGCGGGCCTGCCGACGGTACGCCCGGTGGCGGTACTTCCACCGTTGCCGCCGGCCTCGCCAACACGCTGGAAACAGTCCATCTCCCCAGCAACCTGCGGGTTCCGGGTGCGGTATATTGCGCCAACGCGGACTGCTCTGGAGCATCGATCGCGACAGGTGCCGGCAATTCTTCCACCCCTTCCACCGCCCGTATTGATCCTCCTTGGGTTACGACCGAGGGCTGGCAGGGCTTTATTGGCCAGAGCGAGTTTGTCGAATTCGGCAAGCAGCCCTTCGCCGACGGCGAGAATGGCGGCATCCACGGCAACGTGCATTACATGTCGACCCGGCCGTTTGATGATCCGTCACTGCTCCTGCAACTGAGCTGGACGCCGGGCGTGCCCAATGTCACCATCAACCTCTACCAAAAAGGCACGGCGCCGGACGGAACCGATAGCCTCAAGCTGGTCGACACCACACAGACCAGCAGCTGGGACGATTGGGCGCAGGGCTTCCGCTCCGACGGCATACCCAACATGAACTGCCCGGGCCAGGCTGCCGCCACCCCATTCTTCTTTACCTTGCAGAACAGCACGCAGTGGCTCAACCCCGGGCCGGCCCTGCCCAACAGCAGCCAGTACAAGTGCTATGACGGCATGCACATGTTTAACCAAGTACAGCCGGCGCCTTACGACGGCATGTACAAATTCCCCAGTGTTACTGGCACCAGCACGACGACTGGCAGACCCTTGGCGGGAACCGCCGGTACCAACTGCACTATCTGCGCAGCGAACCCTGTCGATGGCCTGCCGATGCTGCCCGTTGGCAAGTACGTGGTCGAAGTTGTGGTGCCTCCCGGCCTCGAGCTGGTCAAGGAAGAGGACAAGAACATCCTGATCGGCGACAACTACATTGCGCCGGTGACGCAGCAGTTCGGAGGCTTGGGTTCCATTTTCATCCTGCCTGACCAGGCTTCGGTGGGCAGCGCCTACAATCCGAACAACCCCATAAATGCGACGACCGATTTAGGGGTTCAGCCAAGGCACGAGGGTGACACAGGCAGCGTCGAGACTTTCTGGCCGTGCGTGGGCCAGGCGCGTGTGGTCCCCGACTTCATCAGCCTGTTCCCAGGATCTGGTGAAAATTCACCGTTCGCGGGAGCCACTCGTAATCTTTGCGACCGCAAGGAAGTGACGCTCGAGGACCAGATGTCGGTGCTGGCGAAGTTCTACGTCTTCAGCTCGACGCACGTCGCCGCCCACTTCTCCGGCATCATCACGGACGACTTCTCTTCGGAATTCGACCCGTTCTCACCGCAATTCGGCGAGAAGTTTGCCGTTCCCAACCTGCCGATATCCTTCAAGGATTTCAATGGGTATGAAATCTCCCGCACGTATAGCGACCAGTGGGGATTCTTCGATGGCCTGAACTACTCGACGTGGGAAGTCAACCCGCCCAATCCGACGGGTTACGCGCCCACCATGATGGTTACGTGCATGAACGATCCGGGTCCGATTCCGGGTCCGAATGGCACCATGATCACCGATCCTGCGTACAACCCGCATTACAGCCAATTCTGCTATGAATGGGCGTTCATGCCGGGTCAGACCGCTTACATGGATACACCGGTGGTACCCACCGCGGCCTTCGCGGAAGGCTACAACCCGGTCGACTGCGCCTATCCGGATGCCACCCCGGCGATTGCCAGTGTGATTGGCGATTCGAACGGCGGCGGTGCCGGACCCTGGGTGAGCGTGGCGGGCCATAGCCTGACCATCAATGCCTTGGGCGACCAGCTAGTCAACAACAACGCATATTCGGGACCCCGCGCGTCTGCCGCTCCATTCAACCAGAGGACCATCACGCGCCACTATGGCTTCGGTGCATCACAGGGAACCGGATCCGTCACCATCGGCGGCGTAAATGCGACGGTGAGCTCATGGAGCGACACGCAGATCGTGGTCAGCGTGCCATCCTTGACGCCCGCCCAGTCAACCTGCACGACAGCGCAACGTGGTGTGACTGGCACGTCCGCTGCTAACTACCGGTGTGGTGAGCTGGTCATCACGGCCGGCAACGGCAAGAAGTCGATCGATGCCGTAACCGTCACCGTCGCCGGCAAGGCTCCGTCCTACATCAATGGGGAGAATGCCTCCAACAACGCGCTCCAGACCGCGATCGATGGCGCCGTCGCGGGCGACCTGATCATCGTGGGCCCGGGTACCTACAACGAAATGTTGCTGATGTGGAAGCCGGTCCGGCTGCAAGGCGTGGGCGCGGCCTCCGTTAAGGTAAACGCCAACACCCACCCCTCCGGCAGAATCGATACCTGGCGGAGGCAAGTGGACTGCCTCTTTGGCTTGTCATTGAACGGTGGTCTCATCGGTGCCGACAACCCGTTCGATCCAGCGAATAATTTCTCTTGTTCGACGGCGATGCGGGGTCAGGTGGATCCGATACCGGGAGAACCCGTAGTCGGTTGGGACCCCACCCTCAACGGCAATATTGCCGAACTCTTGCAGGAGCCCACCCTCATGGGAGCCTACGAAGGAGCGGGCATTACGGTCCTCGCGAAAGGTGTACGGGAAGTACAGCCCGATCCTAACTGCTTCGGCTTGAACGGTATCTGCACTCCGCTCACCGCCAGCAACGCCGATTGCAACGCTTGGCACAGCAACTTCCTGTGCAACCCGGCGCGTATCGATGGCATGAGCTTCGTCAACAGTTCGGCAGGCGGCGGAGCTATCTTCGTCCACGGCTGGAACCATTTGATGGAAGTCTCCAACAATCGGGTCTACGCCAATGTGGGCACTCTGACGGGTGGCATTACCATCGGCCAGATGGAGACCACAGACGGGACCATCGTGGGCACGCAGCAACAGGCGTTCGGATACAACCAGAATGTGCGCGTGCATAACAACTCGGTTACACAGAACGCTTCTTTCGGCGACGAATTGAACTCTACCTCGCCGGAGGCGGCCGGAGGTGTGACGATCTGCACGGGTGCTGACAACTACCGCTTCAACTTCAACTGGGTGTGCGGCAACCTGAGCACGGGTGACGGAGGTGGCTTCGCCCAGTTCGGGCTCACCTACAACGGCAATATCTCGAACAACTGGTTCCTGTTCAACCAGAGTGCCAACCCGACCATCCCGACCAACGGCGGCGGCGTCATCGTTATGGGCGCGCCCCCGGATGGACCGGTTTGCGAGGCCAACCAGACTGTCGACGTTGATTGCCCGCCGCAGCTGTCCGACGGCGCCGGGCCCGGCCTGGTGATCGATTCGAACCTGATCATGGGCAACACCGCCGAGAGCGGCAGCGGCGGCGGCCTGCGGTTCCAGAGCGTCAATGGCACCGAGATTGCCCGCAACCCGAGCAATCCGGGCAACTGGTACCAAGTGACCGTCACCAACAACATCATCTCGAACAACGTGGCTGGCTGGGATGGTGGCGGAATCTCGCTCCAGGATGCTTTGCGAGTGACCTTCATCAACAACACGGTGGTTTCCAACGATGCGACGGCTTCGGCGGGAGTGCTGTTCAACACGATCGGAGCCGCCGCCGGCAATACTCCGCCTCCGGGCTGCTCTCCGAACCCGGACCCGACCCAACCGCAGGATCCAAGTTGTGTCAACCCGGTTCTGACCTCGACCCCACAGGCCGCTGGACTGGTATCGGCGCGACACACCTCGAACCTGATTGCATCGTTGCCGACGACGATGACCTGCCCCGCAGGGTATCCGACGCCTCTCGTCAATGGCATTTGCCGGAGCGTCTCGTACCCAGTGCTGCGAAACGACATGTTCTGGCAGAACCGTGCGTTTAACATTACCGTCGGCGGTTTCGGCGCCGGGACCCTGAACCAGCAGCATCTGGTCACACTGGTTCCCACGCTGAATCAGGCTACGACCGGTCAGTGCCCGACGACGGGCGCTAACGGTGGAGCTGGGCCAAGCTACTGGGACCTCGGCATCCGTGGCGACACGGCACCGACCAACCATGGCTCGGGATTCACCCTCGGTCCGGTGAATTCGATTCTGACCAGTTTCAGCGGCAGTTATGCCGGCAACGGGAACATCGCGCCAGCCAGTCCCGGCGTTGTGACCCAATACTGCAACGGGGCGCGCGTCCCGCCGGAAAACGGAGGGTTCGGCTTTGACGTACCTCCGGGCATCTCCGACGCGACCCTGCCCAACCCGGTCTTCAACCTGACTCCAGCGGCGACGGTGGATGAGGGCAACAACTGGGTCAACATGGCCTACGGTCCACTGACGTTGTCGAATCTATCGGGCGCTACACTCGGCAACTACTCCATCGCCCCGGGTTCGCCGGCGATCAACGCCGCCAGCGCAACCGGTGCACCGAACCACGACTTCTTCGGTACCACGCGGCCGCAAGGGGGCGCGTTCGATATCGGAGCGGTTGAATTGGCGGTGGCAACTGCGCCAGTCGCCAGCGTGACCGGTGGACCACTGGCGTTCGGGAACGTGGCGAACGGCACGACCAGTCCATCGCAGCAGCTGGTACTGCACAACACCGGCAACGCCAACCTGACCGGTATCACACTGGTCTTCGCCTCGACGGGCACCGCGGCGCCGCGCTTCACGAGGCCGGCGGGAGTGGCGGGTGGCACCTGCGGCGCAACCTTGACGCCGGCACTGGGCACCTGCACCATCAACGTGGTGTTCTCGCCGAACGC
>Ga0137418_10000050_pt1 | contig 80341 bp, 75 predicted proteins | sample CZODoug3_1_2_16f_FD_122242 | JGI IMG/M metagenome (GOLD analysis project Ga0137418, IMG submission 122242) | Vadose zone soil fungal communities from Angelo Coast Range Reserve, California, USA - CZODoug3_1_2_16fungal (Hybrid Assembly) | ecosystem: Environmental > Terrestrial > Soil > Vadose...
CATCTGTCGTTCGACGTGATGGTGGCGCTCGGCACCTACATGGCGCTGGTCGGGCTGTGGGCCGCCTGGCTGGCGCTCCGCAAACGCGACCTCACGACGCGACGCCGCTTCCTGAGGGCCGTCGCCATCGCGGCACCGTGCGGCTTCATCGCGATCGAAGCAGGCTGGATGGTGACGGAGCTGGGCCGCCAGCCGTGGGTGATTTTTGGTGTGCTCAAGACAGCTGACGCGGTCACACCGATGCCCGGACTCATCGTGCCGTTCACGGCGATCACGCTGCTCTACTGCGGGCTGGCCGTCATCGTCGGATCGCTGCTCTACCGGCAAATTGTCCGGAGCCCGGCGTAAATGCTCTCGCTCGCCGACGTTCTTGCCGCCATCATCCTCGTCGCGTTGACCGCGTACGTGCTGTTCGGCGGCGCCGACTTTGGCGGCGGCGTGTGGGACCTGCTCGCCTCCGGCCCGCGCAGGACGCAACAGCGCGATCTCGTCGCGCATGCCATCGGCCCCGTCTGGGAAGCGAATCACGTCTGGCTCATCCTCGCGATTGTATTGCTGTTCACCTGTTTCCCCAAGGCGTTCGCGACGATCGCAATCAGCCTGCACATCCCTCTCACGCTGATGCTCATCGGCATCGTGCTGCGAGGCTCGGCATTTGTGTTTCAGAGCTACGGGGGCGGTGGAGGACGAGTCTTCGCGACGGCGAGCCTGGTCACGCCCGTCTTGCTCGGGATGTGCGTTGGCGCTGTGGCGTCGGGTGCTGTGGGGGCGCGGGGCGCGGGGAGCGTAGAGCCGTTCTACCAAGCCTACATCGCCCCCTGGCTCACGGCTTTTGGATTCGCGGTCGGCCTGTTCGCACTCGCCTGTTTTGCATTCCTCGCGGCCGTGTATCTGACGCTCGAGGCGCGCGACGCAGAGCTCCAGGAAGACTTCCGGCAGCGCGCGATTGCTGCGGGCGCGGCCGTCTTTGCGATGGCGGTGATCGGCTTGGCGCTATTCCCGCAAGCGCCGCCCGTCAATGACCGCGTGGTGGCGCTTACGGCGGCCGCGGCGATTGGAGCGTTCTGGAGCCTGTGGCGGCGCCGCTATCACCTGGCGCGGGTCGCCGCGGCGGGTGAGGTGACGCTGATCCTGTTGGGGTGGGGGCTGGCGCAGTATCCCTACCTGCTGCCGCCCGATCTGACAATCGCCGGCGCCGCAGCTCCGCGAATCACGCTCGAGCTGGCGTTGATCGCCGTGCTCGGCGGTGCGGTCGTTCTGTTTCCGTCCTTGTACTACCTGTTCAAGGTGTTCAAAGCGCGCTAGCGGCTATTCGAAAATCCCGATCTTCTGCACCACCCACCACGCCGCCACTCCTCCGGCGATAAACCCGAGTATCGCGCCGAAGGGGCCGAAGAGTTTGCTGCCGATCGCGCCCGCGATCGTGCCGACGATGAAGCTGACGAGTGACTTGAGCAATCTCATCAGGCCCCCAGGACCGAGTGGAAGATCTGGCGAAGCAGGCTGAGCGCGAACATCGCGACGACCGGGCTCAGATCGAAGGAGCCGATCGGCGGCACCACCCGGCGGATCGGCCCGACGATCCAATCGGTGAGGATGTAGGCCGGCCGGATCCAGCGCGAGTAGCGGAACATGCCGAACCAACCGGCGATCACGCGGACGAGCAGCGCGGCGAAGAGGATCTTGTAGAAGAGGTCGATGATCAGCCCCGCTGTCGCGCTCGGACCGCGGCTCGCCGCGGCATTGGCCGTTTGAAACGTCACCACGACCCACCCGGCCACCGACAACAGCACGATGCCGCCAATCGCCGTGATCACGATGAGCCAGCCGCCGGCGTGCACCGGATTGCCACCCATGCGTACCAGGCGTCGCTCGACGGGCTTCATGATCGGGTCGGTGATCGCGCGCAGTGTGCGGCCGAGCACGCCGAATGGCGAGACGCGCCGGGTGCGGACGAGCCAGGAGCCGAGTGCTGCGAGCGCTGCGATCGCCACCAAGCCCAATACGACGTAGCGGAGAACGGGGTGAAGGATGTTACGGCGCTCCGTATGCGGCGGCGACGATCCGCTCCTGCTCCGCCTTGTGCGCGGCGGGATATCCCTCGGCGGGACTCGAGCGCTCGGGGCGTGAGACGTCGAGCAACGTCACGTTCGGCGGCAGCGCATCCCGAATCTTCGGCAGCACGAATTTGCGCGCGCCCATATTGCGCGGCTCTTCCTGCACCCACAGGACTTCCTTGAGATTCGGGTAGCGACGCGCGTACTCGCCGATCTCCGAGCCGGGGAAGGGATACAGCAGCTCCACGCGCCCGATTTTCACGTGGGGCGTCTGGGCGCGGCGCGGCGAAGCGACGATGTCGTAATAGATCTTGCCGCTGCACAGCAGCAGCCGCGTCACCTTCTCGGGCCACGTCCGGTCGCGATCCCACAGCACCGTGCGGAACTTCCCCAGCACGAGATCGTCGCGTTGCGATGTCGCCGCAGGCAGCCGCAACAGGCTCTTGGGCGTCATGACGACGAGCGGCCGGATCTCCGTGTGCCGCGCCTGACGCCGCAGCAGATGGAAGTACTGCGCCGGCGTCGTGCAGTTGGCGACGCGAATGTTGCCTTCGGCGCCGAGGGCTAGAAAGCGCTCCAGACGGGCGCTCGAGTGTTCCGGCCCCTGGCCTTCGTAGCCATGCGGCAGCAGCAGTGTGAGCCGCGACGTCTCGCCCCATTTCGCGAGGCCGGCGATCAGGAACTGGTCGATGATGACTTCGGCGCCGTTCGCGAAATCGCCGAACTGCGCTTCCCACAGCACCAGCGCCTCCTGCGCTTCGACGGCATATCCGTACTCGAAGCCCAGGCACGCGTACTCTGACAGTGGGCTGTTGTAGAGCTCGAACGGCACGCGTGCTTCGGGCAGGTTCTGAATCGGCGTGTGGCGCTTGCCCGTGTTCACGTCGTGCAGCACGAGATGCCGCTGGCTGAACGTGCCGCGCTCGGTGTCCTGGCCCGTCAGGCGGATCGGCGTCCCCTCGACCAGCAACGATGCGAAGGCGAGCGATTCGGCATGCGCCCATTCGATGCCGCCCCCCCCGCCGTCGGCTCCTTTGAGCGCGTCGCGACGCCGCTCCAGCTGCTTCTGAAGCTTGGGATGGATCGTGAAGCCGTCCGGTACCGCGAGCAGCTCGCCGTTCAGCTTGGTCAGCACGTCCACGGCGACCGCGGTCGCCGGCTCGGGCGTCGTCTGCCGCGTGATGCGATGCGTGTCTTCAGCGCCTGGGGCACTGCCCGACTTCACCGCCTGCTGTATCGCCGCCAGCCGCTGGTAGGCCGCTTCTGCGTCGGCGTCGGCCTGCGCGGCCTCCACCACGCCTTCGCCGGCCAGCTGCGTCGCGTATTTCTGGCGGACCGACGGTGTCTGCTTGATGCGCTCGTACATCATCGGCTGCGTGTAGGCAGGCTCGTCGGCCTCGTTGTGACCGTAGCGACGGTAGCCCACGAGGTCGATGACGACGTCGGCGTGGAATTTCTCGCGATACATCATCGCGAGCCGGACGGCGGCGAGACACGCCTCGGCGTCGTCGGCGTTGACGTGGATGATCGGCGCGTCAAACCCCTTGGCGAGGTCGCTCGAGTAGTCCGTCGAGCGGCCTTCGCGCGGATCGGTCGTGAAACCGATCTGATTGTTCAGGATCAGATGCATCGTCCCGCCGGTCGTATAGCCTTTCAACCGCGCGAGGTTGAAGGTCTCCGCCACCACGCCCTGTCCCGCGAACGCCGCGTCACCATGGAGCAGCACGGGCAACGAAATGTTCACGTCGTGCTGCGCGTCCGGAGTGGCGCGATCGGTCTGATCCGCGCGGGCGCGGCCCTCCACGACCGGATTGACGGACTCGAGGTGGCTGGGGTTCGGCGACAACGTGACCGCGACGTCCTGGCCCGTCGTCGTGTGATACACGCCCTCGGCGCCGTGATGGTATTTCACGTCGCCGGTCCCCGCGTTCCATCCTTCAGACTCGGCCGTCTCCTCACGGTGGCCGCCCTCGAACTCCGCGATGATCGTGTCGTAGGGGACGTTCACCACATGGGCGAGCACGTTGAGCCGCCCGCGGTGCGCCATGCCGATCGTCGTCTTGCGCGTGCCGTGCGCGCCCGCGAGCTCGATCGTGAAATCGAGCATCGGCACGGTCATGTCGAGGCCTTCAATCGAAAACCGCTTCTGGCCGAGATATGCCTTATGGAGGAAGCGCTCGAGCGACTCCACCGCCGTGAGCCGGGCCAGCAGCTGCTTCTTTCCCTCGGGCGAAAGGGGACGCCGATGCTCGCCCGACTCGATCACCTGGCGCAGCCACAAACGCTCCTGATGGCTGCCGATGTGCTCGACTTCATAGGCGATCGTGCCGCAGTAGGTCGCGCGCAGCGCCGGCAGGGCCTCCGCCAGTGTCTTGGGTGGACCGGGGCAATAGATGCGCAGCACCTCGGTGGGAATCCGCGCCATGATCTCGGGCGTGAGGCCGAGGCGGCCGATGTCGAGCGACGGATCGCCCGGCGGCTCCGAGCCGAGGGGGTCGAGGTGCGCGGCGAGGTGGCCAAAATTTCTGTAGGCCCGGACGAGCGCGTAGGCGGCGGCGACGTGCCTGAGGTCCTCAATCCCCCTTGCTGGCTCACTGGGGAGTGGGGAGTGGGGAGTGGGACTCACCGGCGCAGCGTCACGAACCACTCCCCTCTCCCCACTCCCTTTTTTCTCCAGGCTCTCCGTCACCTGCTCGTAAAACCGTTCCTCACCCTGCAACAGGGAATCGAGCGTCCGGAGAAACATTCCAGATTCCGCGCCCTGGATGATCCGATGGTCGTAGGTGCTCGTGATCGTGATGATCTTGGCACCTGCGACGTCGCGGATGGTCCCCGTCGCGATGATCGATCCCTGGCCCTTCATCAGGCGGGGGACCGAGGCGACGGTGCCGAGGGTGCCGGGATTGGTGAGCTGCATCGTCCCACCGGCGAAGTCGTCGGGCATCAGGCGGTTGGCGCGCGCCTTTTCGACCACCGTCTCGTAGGCGGCATGGAAGGCCGCGAAATCCATCGTTTCCGCATGCTTGATCACCGGGACGACCAGGGCGTGGCTGCCGTCTTTTTTCTCGACGTCGACGGCGAGGCCGAGCCCGATGCCGCCCGGATCGACGCGGTGGGGCTTCCCGTCGATTTCCTGGAAGGCGTGGGTCATCACCGGGAAGCGCTTGGCGGCCTGGACGATCGCATACCCGATGAGGTGCGTGAACGAGATCTTCTTGCCGCCCCCCCCGGTGGCGGCGAGCTGGGCGTTGAGCGCCTTACGCCGGGCATCGAGGGTGGTGGCGCTGATGTCGCGGAACGACGTGGCGGTCGGGACGGTAAGGGACTCCGTCATGTTCGCTACTAACCGAGCGGCGGGGCCGGTGATCGGAACGGCGCCGGGGGGAGCGGGGAGCGGGGAGCGGGGAGCAGAAGGCGCGGGGGCAGGAGCGGCAGTCGCGCTTACTGCTCCCTGCTCCGTGCTCCCTGCTCCCTGGATGATCGGCAGCTCCGCCAGCTTCCCGTTATCGAACAGCTCTCGCCACTCCTGGCCAACGGAGGCAGGATCGCGCAGGTAGTCCTCGTACATCGCCTGGACGAAGGCAGCGTTATGGGTGCCGAAGACGAATTCGCTCACGCGTGCAATCTATACGGATCCGCACCGGCGAGCAGAACAATGAGGCGCTCACCGCGGTGAACGCCAACGAGGTGCAGCGGGCGGCTTTGCGCGCCGCCGATGAGGAGTGACCTCTAGGGGTTGTTAGAAATCGCCGTGGACCGTCATACTCTGGTTTAGCGCCCTCGCCCGCTCTGCTTGGCGAACAACCGCCGGCCTGTCTCCGCGTCGAGTATCTCATACATGCCGAGCACCCCGATCACTCCGGTCGGGACGCGAATCGGCGCCTTGCCGACGCGCACCCAGGTGATCGTCCCCGAGGCGCCTTTCTGGCGCTCGATGATGTCGAGCTTCGGGTGACCGGAACCGACGATGGCCTCGTCGTCGGCGCGGTACTTCGCAGCCTGGAACACCCATGGCAGGCTGCGGTCGAAATCGTCGCGGCCTACCAGGTCCGTACTGGACATGCCGGCGTCTCGCGCAAAATGCTCGTTGCAGCCGCCGAACTTGTAATCGGGGGTGAGCTTCCAGAAAACGCGAACGGCACAGTCCGGCTTCGATGCGACGCGCACGTAGCCTCGCAGCTCGTCCTTCAACGCATCGGCCGTTGCAGACTCCCAACTCGCGGCCCGTCCGGCCATCTCCGGGTGCAATTGGGGCCAGGAGGCACTCATGACCTGCTGATAGGCGGCGAGAATCGCCCTTGTCTGCTGGGCGGTGTCGGTCATGACACCCGCCGGGTTTTCCTTCGCATGAAGTCCATCAAAATGAACTGCCCCAGCGTCATCGTGTTCGTGAAATACGCTTTCCCGCGGCAGATCGCCGACACTTTCTTCACGAACTCGACGAGGCTGCGGTCGCGCGCCAGCATGAAGGTGTTGATCAGGATGCCGCTGCGGCGGCACAGCGCGACTTCGCGATACGTCGCCTGGAGGATGTGCGGATCGAGGCCCATCGAATTCACGTAAATCCGCCCGTCCGGCTGGGTGAGCGCGGATGGCTTGCCGTCGGTGATCATGATGATCTGGCGCATGTCCTTGCGCTGTCCCATCAGAATGCGGCGCGCGAGCTTCAGCCCTTCCGTCGTGTTGGTGTGGTACGGGCCGACCTGCGCATGTGCCAGCTGGCCGATCGGAATTTCCTCGGCGGTGTCGTGGAACAGCACGACGCGCAGCGTATCGCCCGGGAACTGCGTGCGAATCAGATGCGTCAGCGCCAGCGCGACCTTCTTGGCGGGCGTGAAGCGATCCTCGCCATACAGAATCATCGAGTGCGAGCAGTCGAGCATCAGCACCGTCGCCGATGACGAGCGGTACTCGGCCTGGTGCACCATCAGGTCGTCGTATTCGAGATTGATCGGTACGCCAAGGCCTTCGCGCTTCAGCGCGTGCGACAGCGTCGCGTTGACGTCGAGGTTGAGTGTGTCGCCGTACTCGTAACGCTTGCTCGCCGCCTCGGCTTCGACGCCGGTCGCGAGATGCTCCGTCTCGTGGGCACCGAAGCTCGATTTCCCGATGCTGCTCAACAGATGCTTCAGCGTGCGGTAGCCGAGGAAGTCGATGCCTTTGTCGGTGAGATTGAACTGCACCTGCTGCGCCGCTTCCTTCGCCATGCCGCCCGGGCCGAGCACGGGCTGCTGCGCGCCGGGCATCTTCGGCGCCTGTTGCAGGTTGAGGTACCCCTCGTCGATCAGCTTCTGGACGATCTGATCGAGCAGATCGGCGAGCTGTTTCTGCAGCTCAGCGTCCTTTTGCGCGTCGCCGGTCGAGTCGCCGCGCAGCGCGCCGAGCATCTCGGGGGTGAGCTGGCCCGAGTCCATCAGCGCCTGGAGAATCGCCTGGCGCAGGGCGTCGAGCGAGCGGTCGGGATCTTCCTCGCCGAATTCGCCCCAGAACGGGTGCGAGTAGGGCCCGCCGGCGAACCCCGATTGCAGCAGGAAATCGGCGAGCTGATCGAGCAGCGCCTGGAGATTGAGCGTCTCGAGCAGACCGGGGACGTACCGGCTATACGTTGTCGATCGCATCGACCCCTAATCTAGCGTCATTCGATTGTAACGACGAACGCATCGTGGTTTCGGCGCACGCGGAGGCCGGTGAAATCCGGGATAATCGCTGCGGCACCGGTGAAATCCGCACCGGGGTGTGTCGTGCTCAGGGCGATCACGCGGGCGCCGGCGGCGCGGCCCGCGGCGATGCCCGGCGGTGCGTCCTCGAACACGACGCACGCTGCGGCATCGTGACCCAGACGCTTCGCGCCGAGCTGGTATCCGTCGGGCGCCGGCTTTCCCTGGGACACGTCCTCGCTGGTGACGACGATCGCGGGTATCGGGAGTCCGACGGACGTCAGGCGCAGCGTAGCCAGCTCCCGTCCGCAGGATGTGACGACGGCCCAGCTGCCGGCCGGCAGGGTTGCCAGGAATTCCCGGACGCCCGGCACTTCGCGGAGGCCTTCCACGTCCGCCAGCTCCGCGCTGTCCAGCCACGCCACCTCCCGGGCCAGGTCGAGGTGCGGAGCCGCGGCTTTCACCGTGTCGCGCGTGCGGCGGCCGTGCGCGATCCGCAGGACTTTTTCAGGATCGAGCTGGTGGCGGGCGGCCCAGCGGCGGCAGGTGCGCTCGACGACCTCACGGGAATCGACGAGCACGCCGTCCAGGTCGAACAGAAAGGCGGAGCACTGGAGTTGCATAATTCCTTAATTTTGGAGCAATGACCGAAGCCGCGCGACGGTACGGATTGGGGGCGCTCGCCCACCGCAACTTCCGCCTCTTCTTCGTCGGTCAGGGCATCTCCCTCGTCGGCACGTGGATGCAGAACGTGGGCGAGGGGTGGCTGATCCTCACACTCACCAATTCGCCCTTCTACGTCGGGCTGACGGCGGCGCTCAGCTCGGTCGGTGTGCTGCTGTTCAGCCTATACGCGGGCGTCCTCGCCGATCGGGTGGACAAGCGCCGCGTGATCATCTTCATGCAGATCGCGTTCATGCTCGAGGCGTTCACGGTCGCGGCCCTCGTCGCGACGCACGTCGTGGCGGTATGGCAGGTGTTGGTGCTCGCCACGATGCTCGGCATCGCCAGCGGTTTCGACATCCCGATGCGCCAGTCGTTCATCGTCGAGATGGTCGGCAAGGACGACCTGATGAACGCGATCGCCTTGAACTCATCGGTGTTCAACGCGGCGCGCGTCATCGGCCCCGCCCTTGCCGGATTCCTGATCGGCGCGATCGGCATCGCGTGGTGCTATTTCCTGAACGGGCTGAGCTACGTCGCGGTGATCGCCGGTCTGCTGCTCATGCGGCTGCCCCCCAAAGCCCCACTCCAGAAGACCGCCTCGACGTGGACCGGATTCCGTGAGGTCCTCACTTACCTCAGGACCGAGCGGCGCACGCGCGTCTTGATGATCCTGACCGCGATCCTGAGCGTGTTTGGCTTCCCCTATATCGCGATGATGCCGGTGTTCGCGCGCGACGTGTTGCATCGTGGCGCCGGAGGCTACGGCGCGCTCACGGCGTCGATCGGGATCGGCGCGGTGATCGGCGCGCTGGGAATCGCGCTGGCGTCGGGACGTATCCGCGCGCGGGGACGGCTCATGCTGGCAGGGGGAACCGTGTTCGGCCTGCTGTTGATGCTGTTCTCGGCTGCGCGCTCACTCGCGCTCGCGATGGTGCTGCTGGCCCTCGCCGGCTGCGCCATGATCGTCAATAACTCGATCTCGAACACGCTGCTGCAGACGGCCGCGCCCGATCACCTGCGGGGACGCATCATGGGGTTCTACTCGTTCGTCTTCGTCGGCATGGCGCCGTTCGGGGCGTTTCTGTTCGGAATCGTCGCGGAGCATGTGGGCGTGCCGGCGACGATCGCCGCGGGGGGCGCGATCGTGGCCATCGCGGTCACGATCGCCGGGTGGACGGTTCCGTCCATCCGCGACGCCTGACCTCGGCCACAATCACGTCCGCCGCGCCTTCGAACCCCAACCGCTCGGCGTTCAACACAAAATCGTACTGCGTGAGGTCCTGCCGGTCGCGGCCGTAGTGCGTCTTCACGTACTCATCGCGCTGTTGGTCGGTCTCGTCGAGCACTTTGTCGACGGTTGCCGGGTCCACTCCCAGCCGCTCGACCGCCACTTTCTTGCGGAACGGCTTTGACGCGATGACGTAGACGTGCAGCGCATTGGGCCGCGTCGCGAGGACCGCCTGCGCGCCGCGGCCGACGAGCACCACCCGGCCTTCCGCGGCAGCCTCGGCGATCACGCGCTCCGTCATGGTCACGAGGGTGTCTTCCTCCGTCTCGACCGGTATCGGCATCTCTCCGGTGGTGATGAACATCTCCGGCGAGGCGACGGCGAGCGTGCGGGCGAGCCGCTCGAGCAGCCCCGGTGCGCGCTCCTCACGCCGGGCCACCTCGTCCCGCGGCAATCCGGCGAGGCGCGCCACCTGATCGATGAACTCATTGTCGATCAGCGTCCATCCCAGGCGGTCGACGACCAGGCGCCCGATCTCCGATCCGCCGGACGCGTACTGCCGCGTGATCGTGACGAGCGGCTTGACGCTCAGGGCTGGCGGAGATTGCGTCGGAGGTCTCCGATGTTGAGCATCGGGATGCCGCCCTGCGTCGGCACCAGGATCACGAGATTGTTGGACGACTTGAGCTCGCGCAGCACGTCGAAATACTGCCGCGTGAGCGCCTCGGGCGTGAGCGTCGTGTTCAGCAGGCGCTGCTGCTCGGCCTGCAGCCGCGCGACTTCGACGCGGTGCCGCTCCGTCTCCACCTGTTGCTCCTGCGCGATCTTGTTGTTGATCGCCTGCACGACTTGCGCAGGTGGCTGGAGATCGCGCAGGAAAAACGCCGTGACGGTCGCGATGCGGAACGGTGGCCCGCCGGCGCGCGGCTGCGTGACAAGCGCAGAGTCCACCAGCGCTTCCATGGTGCTCGCGATCTTGGTGCGCTTGGAGATGTCGTTGATCGAGTATTGCACCATGGCATCACGCACGCCCTTGCGGATCGCATTGCGAACGGCGCTGTGGATCTGGTCCTCGGTACCGATCTCGGTATAGATGCGGGGGGCTTGCTGAGGATCGATCTGCCAGCGAATGCCCGCGTCCACTGTCATCCCCATCTGTTCGCTGGAGAGGGCGGCGATCTCTTCGACCTGGTCCCCGGTGAACGGATACTGCTCTTCACGCGTGGTGAAATGCTCGACCGATGACCACGGCGTCACGATCCGAATCCCGGGGAGGAGCGGCTTCGGATCCACGGTGCCGAACGCGTGTCGCACGCCGACTTCGCCGGCATTGATGACGACCGTCGTCGATGCGAGGAGGGTGACCACGCCGGCGACGAGCGCGACGTAACTGAGAATCCGCAGCGTGCCACTGATGGGGCGGCCGGCCGCGCTCTCGCTGCGGACTGTGGCCGCGCCGAGGCGGAGGAAGAAGGCGACCGCGAGGAGTACGAGACCAAAGACTAGCTCGCCCATGGCGACTCCCGAATGTGAAGGGGATTACGTGAAGAGGTTGGGTCCTGCTCCCGGCCCCCCGGTCGGTCCTTTTCCGAATGGAGGTTTCTGCTCAGAGCGCGCACGCACATAGCCGAGCTCTTCGCTGCGCGCGATCCGCTTCTCCGCCACCAGCCCTTCCAGCACCAGCTCGCACGCCGACACCATCGTGGCGGGATCCTTCTTGCCGGCGAGACCGACCTGGTCGATCAAGTCGAGCAGGCCGGGCACGACGGTGAAGCCCTTGAGCAGCGCTTCCGAGCGCTCATCGGGCGTGACTTTGAGCGCGCCGCCTTCGTCGAACCAGTGCACGATGTCGTCCACGTTGGCGCCGCCCACGCGGCCTTCGAAGGTGCGGCCCGCGGCGCGCCGAATCAGGTCCTTGGCGATCGTCTCCGACCCCTGCAGCTCACCTTCGTACTCGAGCTCGAGCTTGCCGGTGATCGCGGGCAACGCGGCGTAGACGTCGGAGATGCGCGGTACGACGTGCTTTTCCTTCGTGGCGATCGTGCGCCGCTCGGCGTTCGACAGCACGTTGTCGAGCACGCTGATCGGCAGGCGCTGCGACACACCGCTGCGGCGGTCCACGCGCTTATCCTCGCGCGCCTCGAACGCGATCCGCTCGATCAGCTCAGCCATGAAATCGGGCACGCGAATGGCGCGATTCCCGCCGTTGCGGTCGACCCACGCCTCCTGCTGCGTGATCGCCGTTCCCAGCTCGACGCTGAGTGGATAGTGCGTCGTGATTTCGGAGCCGATGCGGTCCTTGAGGGGCGTGATGATCTTGCCGCGCGCCGTGTAGTCCTCGGGATTGGCCGTGAACACGAGGGCCACGTCCAGGTTCAGCCGCACGGGATAGCCTTTGATCTGGACGTCGCCTTCCTGCATGATGTTGAAGAGGCCCACCTGAATCTTGCCGGCGAGATCGGGCAGCTCGTTGATCGCGAAGATGCCGCGGTTGGCTCGCGGCAGCAGTCCGAAGTGCATCGTCAGCTCGTCGGACAGGAGATGCCCGCCGCGCGCCGCCTTGATCGGATCGACGTCGCCGATGATGTCGGCGATGGTCACGTCCGGCGTCGCGAGCTTTTCGACGAAGCGCAGCTCGCGCGACAGCCACGCGATCGGCGTGCCGTCGCCCCGCTCGGCGATCAGCTCGCGGCCGTACTTGGAAATCGGCTCGAAGGGGTCGTCATTGACCTCGCTCCCCGCGATGATGGGGATCTCTTCGTCGAGCAGCGTGACGAGCTGGCGCAGGATGCGGCTCTTCGCCTGCCCGCGCAGCCCGAGGAGAATGAAGTTGTGGCGCGAGAGGATCGCATTGACCAGCTGCGGCAGGACCGTCTCTTCGTAGCCCACGATCCCCGGAAACAGCGGCGAGCCGTTCTCGAGGAAGCAGATGAGATTCTCGCGCATTTCATCTTTGACGGTGCGCTGGCGGCGGGCGGGACTGGCCCACTCCGTCTGCTGCAGCTCACCAAGTGTCGTCGCTTGAGTCATGGCTCGACGTTAAACCCCTCAGCCCGTGCTCTGCAACCCTTGCGCAATGCCGCGCACGCTTGCCAACAGCGCCCGGAACACGGCGTCGTCCGGCCGCCCCCCGGCACGCCAGCGCTCCAGCAGATCGACCTGCAGCAGGCTCATCGGGTCTACGTACGGATTGCGTAACAGAATCGACCGCTGCAGCGCAGGGTCGGAGTCGAGCAGCGCCTTCTCGTGCTTCAAGGCGAGCACCTTTGCCACCGTGCGATCGAACTCCGCCCGAATCACCGGGAAGTACTGGTCGCCCAGGTCCCCGGCGAGACGCGCGTAGCGCACCGCGATCGCGAGATCGGCCGTGGCGAGCACCATCTCCACGTCGTCGATCAGCGCCCGCAGGAACGGCCAGTCACGCATCATGTCGTCCAGCGCCGTGCCGTGGCGCTGGGCCGCCCGGTCGAGTGCCGTGCCCAGGCCGTACCAGCCGGGCAGCAGATGGCGGCTCTGCGTCCATGCGAACACCCAGGGAATCGCGCGCAACTGCTCGATCTCGCTGTGCGGATCGCCGCTCGGTCGCGAGGCGGGGCGGCTGCTGATTTCCATGCGTTGGATGACGTCGATCGGCGTCGCCAGCTGGAAGTACTGCACGAATTGCGGATCGTCGTAAACCAGCGCACGGTAGGTCGCGCGGCTATCGCGCGCGATGCCGTCCATGATGCCGTTCCATTCGGTCTCACGCGGATCCGGCGCGCGGGGCAGGGCGGTCGCGAGCGCCACCGCGCTCACCGTTTGCTCGAGCGTGCGCATGGCGATGCCGCGCAGCCCGTACTTGGCGTTGATGGCCTCGCCCTGTTCGGTCATCCGGAACCGCCCCCGGACCGAGCCCGCCGGCGCGCTGAGAATCGCGCTCGTGATCTTGCCGCCGCCACGGCTGACGGTGCCGCCGCGGCCGTGAAAGAAGGTGAGATCGATCCCCGACCGGGCCACCGCGTCGACGAGAACCGCCTGCGCCCGGTGCAGCGCCCAGCGCGACGCGCCGATCCCCGCGTCCTTGTTGCTGTCGGAGTATCCGATCATCACCATCTGCTGCATGCCCCGCTCGGCGAGGTGTGCCCGGTAGTACGGCTCGGCGAGCAACTCACGCATGACGTTGGGTGCCGCCGTCAGATCCGCGACGGTCTCGAAGAGCGGCGCAACGTCCAGCGGCACATGCGCATTTTCCGCGAGACCGCCCCAACGAGCCAGCGCCAGAACGGTGAGGACGTCGTCCGCTCCCTGCGTCATACTGATGATGTAGGGTCCTCCGGCGTCGGGCCCAAAGCGCGCGCGGCAGTCGGCGATCGCCTTGAACACGTCGAGCGTTCGTGTCGCCTGGGCGTCAGGCGATCCGGTTGGCTTCTCTCCCCGCTCGAGCACCCGGCGCAGTCGCGTCAGGCGGTCGGCAGCGGTGCGCGTGCTCCAATCCGGGTCGCCGAGCAGCGTCGCGAGCACCGCGCGATGAACATGTGAGTGTTGTCGCACGTCGACCGTGGCCAGGTGGAAGCCGAACGTCTCGACCCGGCGCAGCAGCCGCTGCACACCGAACAGTCCCGCGTGCTCGCCGCGGTGCGCGCGCAGACTCGCGATGACCAGGCCCAGATCATGCTCGAGCTCGACGGCGCCGGGGGGGGCGTACCCGCCCGGCGCATCGCGCCGCGTCGCCTCCAGGCGCGCCGCGATGAGGCGAAACAGCACGCGGTACGGCATGTCGTGATAGCGCGCCGGAATCGCTGCCAGCGCCTGGGGAAACTGGGCGCTATAGGTCGCGACCCGCTCGCGCACGGCGTCGCTCACGCCCGTGAGTGCACCCGATTGCGACAGCCGCCGCGCCAGCTCGGTCGCCTCGCGGCGATAGCGCTCGAGCGCCAGCTCGCGTTGGCGCGCCAACGCCGCGCGCAGCGTCTCAGCGCCGACGTTGGGATTGCCGTCCATGTCTCCGCCGACCCAGGAGCCAAACCGCAAAACCGGGCGGGTGGGCACCTCGACGTCGTACGCCTTGTGCACCGCCTGCTCGAGCTCCTCGGCGAACGGCGGGACGATGCGGTAGACGATGTCTGTCAGGTAGAACAGCACGTTCTCGAGCTCGTCCATGACGGAGGGACGCGCCGACGGCTGCGGATCGGTCTGCCACGTCGCGGTGATTTCCTCGCGAATCCGCGCCAGTGCGGTGCGCTCTTCGTCGGGCGTGCGCGACGGGTCGAGCCGCTCGACGAGCAGCCGGCCGATCACCTGCTCCTTTTCGAGCAGCGTGCGCCGGGTCGCCTCGGTGGGATGCGCGGTGAACACCGGCTCGACCCGCAGCCGTTGCAGCAGTGCGGCGATCTGAGGTGTGGTGACGCCGCCGGCAGCGAGCCGCAGGGCCGTCGCCTGGAGACTGCCTTCCTGTGGATCGCTCGCGCTGCGCAGGTAGTCGCGGCGACGCCGGATGCGGTGAATCCGCTCTGCGAGATTGACGACTTCGAAGTAGGTGGAAAACGCGCGGACCAGTGTCTCGGCATCCCGCGGCGGCAGGCCTTTCATAAGCGCCTGCAGCTCATCGTCGGCCCCGGCGATCGCGGCGTGCCGGACGCGCTCCACTAATTGGAAGAAGGCGTCGCCACACTGCTCACGCAGTACGTCGCCAACCAGCGTGCCGAGGGTCCGGACGTCGTCTTTTAGCGGAACGTCCTTCGGAGCAAACTCTATCAGGAAGCCTCAGCGGGCGTGAAGAGCCGGGCGGCGGCGACGCCCCAGGCGGCGAGGTCCACGGACGCTCGCCCATCGCCGCTGACGGCAATCGCGTCGCCGTTCAGCTCGACGAGGTTGGTGCGGCGCGCGAGCTTGAACGCATACGCCGCGGGCCACAGGCCGACGGCGCGTGGCTGCCCCGCGACGTCGAGCAGCTTGACGACGACGCCGTCGCCATCGTCCGCCGCCTTGGCGCCGACAATCATCAGTCCCTTGTCCGCGTAGAACAGCGCACGGTCCTTGGCGATCAACGGGCCCGGCGTGGCGTTGGTGTAGGGCGGGCTGACGTACAGGGGATCGCACGCCGCCCATCCGCGGCGCACGGGCTCCGCCGCGTCGCCGGGCGCCAGCAGCGAAATCCTGAACCGAAACGTCGCCGCACCGCCCTGCGACGCCGCGTAGTTGGTGTGCCAGTAGTTGTTCATCGCGTAGGCGAACAGCGTACCGTCGGGGACGATGCTGCGGCGCCAGGCGCCGCGAAACAGGTCGTTCAGTGTGAACAGCGGCGTATCGGGGCCGCTCCACAACAGACCTTCGGTGCCTTCGCGCATCCACACCCAGTGCGTGTGACAGAACCAGTCGCGGCAGCTGCCGGGCTGCTGATCGCGCTCGACGCTCATGCGGCCCAGCGGCACTTCGACATCGACGGCCGGCTTCAAGAACGCAAACGGGAACGCGATGTAGAGCGCTTCTTTCGCGAGCGTCGCCGTCTTGACGATGCGGTTCTCGATGTCGACCCAGGGCAGCTCGTCATACAGCGTGACGATCGACGTGATGGCAGGGAAGCCGGGGAGCGTCCGCTCGACGACGAGCCGCACGCCAATGCCGGGCAGTTTCTCGCGGTGGCAGCTGGCGAGCTTTGCCTGCGTCAGCTCGAGCTGCGGAGGGTTTTTGAGGTCGTCGCGATTGCCCGAGGTCCACAGGGCGCTGTGCTCGCCGCCGCGAGCGTAGACCAGCTGATTCACGCCGGACCAATCGGACGGCTTCACGCGCTCCTTGCCGTCGGGACCGGTGAGCGAGCGGATCGCGCCAGTCGCCTGGTCGATCTGGACCGTGAATCCTCCCGCCTTGGCGTCGAGCGCCTCGCCGTCCGCAGCGGGCGGTCGCGCGTCGCGATCGGATTCGCTCAGAGCGAGGTAGCCGAGCGGCGGTACGTCGCGGAACAGGACCAACGCATCGCCATCCGGCAGATCCACGGCGGGCAGCTCGCGTCCATCGTAGGCCAGCGCCTTGCCCGAACCCGCCGCAACTCGCGCGACGTCGGTGCGCTCCCAGGGCCCTGCATTGAAGACCAGCCGGCCGCGACCGGCTCGCGTAGCGCGGCCGAGGCGTAGCAGTCCATCGGCCAGCTCATCGCGCGCTGCCGCCGCGCCGGCGTCGATGAAGCGCTTCTTGTATGCCCACTGCGCGACCGTCTGGCGAGACGTGGGCGCCGATACGCTCTCGGCGGCGCCCCAGGTGTGCTCGCCAAAGAGCAGCAGGTCGCGCCACACAGCGGCACGGGACTCGCCGTCAGCGTCTTGAACGCCAAGACGAGCATTCCACAGTGTCACGATCTCTGCGGCGCGTGCCGCGAGCTGCGCCCAGCGGAATGACGCGAGCTCCGCCGCCGTCGATGCAGCACCGTCTTCCCAATAAAGCCCCGTGTCGCCCCGCTTGACGGGAATCCTGGATCCGAAGCGGCGCTCGACGTCGCGGAAGAAATCCTCAGACCGGCCCGTCACGATCCGCGGCCACGTGAAGCGGCGGCCGAACTCCTGGACGTTGGCGACGAGCGCTTCTTTCATAAGGGCGTTGTCCTGCCAGTCCGCCCCGTACAGCAGCGCGGTGTCGTACGGCCAGTTCTGCGCCAGGAATGCCGGCTGATCGAGCAGCCAGCTCGACAATCGGTGGCCCATTTCGTCCGGGCCGACGTCAAAGCCAAAGCGGGTGCCGTCGCCATAGTGGTGCGCGCGCCAATGCAGCACCCGGCTGCCGTCGGGGCCTTCCCAGTAATAGAGCTGCGGATACGCGGTGCCTTCGCTGCCGCCACTCGGCGGCAGGAGCGGCACGGCGCGCTCGGGGTTGGGCCCGCTGGCGAGATACTTCACGCCGCTCGCGGCGAGCAGCATCGGAAACGTCAGCGTCTGCCCCGGAACGTCGGTGATTTGGGCCGAGAGGAAGGTCAGGCCGCGCTCGCGGGCGAGCTTTCCAGCCGGCCACACCAGTCGCGCGAAGGTTTCGTGGTCGAGCAAGCCGGTGAGCATGTTCGCGAACAGCGCCTGCCACCCGACCTTGCCATCGCGGATCGCCTGGAGCAGCGCGTCAGCCGCGGCGGGCGAGCGGTTCTCCACGTACGACAACACTTGCAGCGCGCATTCCGCCGTGAAATGAAAGTCGCGATGGGTGGAGGTCCAGGCGAGCGCAGCGTCGAGATTCTTGCGATGGACCTCGAGCGCGTTCTCCTGGAGGTCAGTGTAGCCGACGTCGGTGTGAATCGACGACAGCCAGTAGAGCGTCCACCGTTTCGGCGGCGTGAGCCGCAGCCGGCGGCGGGCCGCGCGGTCCTTGCCGACTTCGACGTCCACCTGAAAATCGGACGGCTCGGAGAGCGGCACCCAGACCTCGCCGCTCAGCGCGACGCCGTCCGCGGCCGGCAGCAGCCCGGCCGTGCCGACCAGCGCACCACGGCGATCCGTCACCCGCGCGCGTGCCGCGGGCGCGCTCAGTCCCGAGACCGTGATGCGGACGAGATTCTTGCGGCCGTCGGGTTGTTGAAACAGCGCCGTGGGACGCACTTCGATGAACGGTTGCTGTGTCGAGCCGCTCTGCACACGGCGCAGAACGGGCAGCGTCCCAAGCCACGCGAGGAAAGTGCGGCGATCAAAACGGTGCATGATTGCTATAACTTAGCGCAGCTTGACTGTGCAGGTCCGCCATGTACGTTTCGCCGTCTTCCCGACCCCCGACCCCTGTACCTCAACAGGAGCTCGCATGAAGCGGATCGCATTGGCTGTGGCGCTCGTCGTCATAGCCGCAGGCGCGTGCAAGAAAGCCGCAGACCGCGGAATGGCCGCGGACAGCGCGCGTGCCGACTCGATGAAAATGGCTGACTCGATGAAGATGGCGCCCGCTGACACGTCGCATCACATGGTCGACACGGCGAAAGCCCATCCGGCGCCAGCCCATCCGGCGCCAGCCCGTCCGGCGCCAGCCCGACCGACGCGCCGCCCGTAGCGACGCGGTAGTGCGTGCAGGTATCAAGCCCGGGCGCCGCCCGGGCTTTTGTTTTGTGCGGTCGCACGCGCGATCGCCGTGCGCGTGTCGAATGGCGGCTCCCACCCCAGCTCGCGCCGGATGCGGTCGACCGAATACGGATTCTCTCCCAGAATGAACGACATCGCCGAATTCCCCAGCGCGGTGTAGCGACCGGGCATCAACACGCGCATCAAGACGCTCCAGGCGCGCACGCCGACGCGGATCAGCCCAACGGGCACCGCAACACGCAGCGGCCGCAGTCCCAACGACTCGGCGAATGCCGCGAAGAACTCGCGCTGCGTGAGGAGCGGCGGCGCGTCGCACGTGACGTTGTACGCCCGAAATCCCGGCTGCGCCGGCGCGTCGAGCGCGGCCACGATCGCCGACGCGACGTTGCCGGCGTATACGCACGACAGGTGATTCGTCCCCGGACCGATCTGCGGCAGGAACCCACGCTTGAGATTGGCGATCAGACGCCGGGTGAACAGCACGTCACGCTCGCCATAGATCACATTCGGCCGGATCGCGATCGCCGAGAGTCCGCCGCGGCCGGCCTCATCCCGCACCAGTTGCTCGGCGGCGCGCTTGCTGCGCGCGTAGAAGTCGGACGCGGGAAGCGGCTGGAAGGGGTAGTCCTCGGTCACGCCGCGCTCCCCGGCCGCATATACCGCCGCGCGGCCATACACCGCGACCGAAGAAACGTGAACGAGACGCGCGCCGCTCCGGCGCGCCGCATCGATCGCGAGGCGCGTGCCGCCGACGTTGACGCGGGTGAATTCGTCGAATGAGTCGTGCGATGCGACGAGCGCGGCGGCGTGCACGATCGCGCGCACGCCGCTCGCGGCGCGCTGCCACGTGAGCGCGTCGGTGACATCTCCAACGACCGGTTCTGCGCCGAGGGCCAGGGCCGTGGCGCGCGAGTGCTCCCGAATGAGCGCGCGAGGTCTCTCGCCGCGGGCACGCAGCGCCTCGATGACGTGAGTGCCAACGAGCCCGCCCGCGCCGGTGACGAGAACCGGGGCCGGGGTCTTCGGGGGGGTCACGCCGGAGCGACGTGCGGCGCGTCGAACGGCAAGCCGACGACCCGCGCTTCGCGGCCGGCGGCACGTACCGTGGCGCCGATGGGGACTTCGCGCCGCAGCATCGCGAGACCGATCCAGCGGCCCAGTACCGATCCGCCACCGTCCGGGAGCCACGCGATGCTGGTGACGCGGCCGACGTCGTGCTCGTCGTGGGTGACGGCGCTCCACCCGCTCGCCGGCGCCGCGGGCGGATCGGCTTCGAACAGCAGGCCGCGCAGCTGCCGGTTGGCGTGACCGCGGAAGTGCAGGCGGCTCACCGTCTCCTGGCCCGTATAACAGCCCTTCGTGTAGGAGACGCCGCCGATCTCATCCAGCCGTACTTCCTGCGGAATCGTCTTTTCATCGACTTCCGAGGCGAGTCGCGGCCATCCCGCCAGAATCCGCGCCAGCTCCAGCGCGTCCGGGGTCGCGGCGTGGGCGCCGGCGTCGATTAAGCGCCGTTGGATGGATGCGACGCGGTCGGCGGCCAGCGTGATCTGAAAGACAAAGGGGGCCAGGTCGTCGCTGCGCGCCACCTCGATGGGCACTTCGCCGGCCGAGCTTTCCATCACATGGTTGAGTCCGTGCGGAACCGCGACGGCGGCGGCGCCCAGGACCGCCACGGCGTGCGCTCCCGCCACTCGAAGTACGGCAGTGTCCTCGGTGTGATCGGAGGCGCGTGCCAGCCGCGGCGGCACGGAGCGCTGCAGGATCTGGAGCGCTCGCTCGCGCCCCTCGGCAGGCACCGTGTACCGGACGCGCGATCCGAGGCGCGCGGCCCAGCCGTCCACGAGCATCATCCCCTTGGGCGTGAGCAGCGCGCCGTACACGAACGCCCCGTCGCCCGGCTTCTCGATGTCGTTGGTGAGCAAGCCCTGAAAGCAGGTGATGGCGCCCGTGCCGGGCCCGGTCAGGTCGATGACCGCGACGTCGGCGCGCGCGACGATCGCACCGGCGCGCAATTGATCGACGACCTCCGCCGGCACCGCATCAGGCTCGAGGCGGGTGACAGTGGCCGGCGGGGCAGTCGGGTAGACGTCGCTCACAGGTCGGCCAGCTCCGCGGCTGAGTGACCCGCGAGCGACTCCCATACCTTTGCCGCGCCACGTCCCTCGAGAGCAGGGGCGGGATGACTGGTCGTCAGCATCACGCACGACATCCCCGCGGCGCGCGCCGCTGCGAGTCCGGGCAGCGAGTCCTCGATCACCACGCAGCCGTCGACCGCAAGCGGTTGCCGCTTGTTGAACGCGCTGTACGCGGCGAGGTAGGCGGCGGGATCGGGCTTGCAGCGGGGCACGTCGCCGGCGGCGACGATGATCTCGAATTGACCGGCGAGCTTCGTCCGGCGCAGCACGGCGTCGATCTCGCTTCTGAGCGCGCCCGAGACGATTCCCAGACGAAAGCGCTTGCCGGCGTCATGGACGAATTCCGGTGCGCCCGCGACCATCCGTAAGGACGACTCGACGAGCTCGAGGTACAGCGCCGACTTCTTTTCCACGAAATACGTGATCAACTCCGTCGTCAGCGTGCGCTGCGCGCGCCGGTAGGCCTCGACAAATCCGGTGCGATCGTCAAAACCGAGGTACGACGCGTAGTACTCCTCGCGCGTCAGGGTAATGCCTTCCTCGGCCAGCACGCGCTGCAGCGCCAGACAATGCTGTGGCTCATCGTCCACCAGCACGCCATTGAAATCGAACAGCACCGCTTCCGTCACAACGTCTCCTTCAGCCACGCCACGATGTTCGGCCAACAGGAAATCCGCGCATCCTCGCTCAACACCAAACCGCGATGCGACAGGTCTGGTTCGATCTGCAGCGTCTTCCGGGCGGCGCCCACGCGCTCGACGACCTGCCGGCACGCCGCCGGAGGCGCAAAGATGCGGTCCGCGCCCCCCGCCACGCCGAGGTACGGGACGCTCAGCGCCGTCAGTCCGGCAAAGTAGTCGAAGCCGTCCGTGCCCAGCCATTGGCCCCGCACATTCCACTCCATCCATTCCGCAATGATCTCCGCCGCCTCGTCTTCATTGCCGAAGCGCAGGGCGCGGGCCGGGAATCGCCCCATGACTCGCGACAGGGCGATCGTGGTCGCGGCGAGGGTGCGCCGTAGCAGGCCGAGGCGTCGCGGGCCTGGCGTTCCCAGCGTGACGATGGCACGCAGCGGGGCGGCGGCCGCAACCCGTGCGAGCCAGCACAGCCCGGCGGCGCCGCCGGCGGAATGGCCGATCCAGGCGAGCGGCGCGCCGTCCGTCTCCTCGCGCACGCGCGCGACCAGCGTCGGCGTGTCGTGGAGTACCCAGTCCTCGAACGTCCACGCCCCGCGCCGCGGTTCGCGCGCGCTCTCGCCGTGATGGCGCATGTCGGCGAGCCATACGTCGAGTCCCGCCGCGCCGAGAAAATGGGCCATCCCTCCCGCACTGATCCCATTCTCCGCGTGCAGCCAAAAACGGTGGTTCGTGAATGCGCCGTGCACTAACAGCACCGCCGGGCGGCCGTCGCGGAAGGCGCGCAGGCGGTGCAGCGCCAGATCCACGCCGTCCGGTGTGGTCACGCGCCGCGCGCCTCCCGTCATTCGTAGCGTCCGGCGGCACGATAGGAATCGTCGAGCAGCTCTACCGGGTGGCGGGCGTGCGCGTGGATACCGGCGGCGGCGAGACCGGCACCGAGCTGCATGAGACAACCGGGATTGCCCGTCGCCACGACCTGGGGCGCCGCCTCGCGCAGCCGCTCGAGCTTGGCCGCAAGCACCGCGCGCGACATCTCGGGCTCGAGCAGCGTGAACAGCCCGGCGCTGCCGCAGCACTCGGCGGCGCCCGGTACGCTCACGAGCTCGAGCAGGGGAATTGCGGCGAACAGGTTGAGCGGCGGCACCGCGACGCGTTGCGCGTGCAGCAGGTGACAGGGCGGATCGTACGCGACGTGCACGTCGAGCGGCGCGCCGGGAACAGGGGAGGGTGCGAACAGCTCCGTCACGTCCCTCACGCGAGCTGCGAAGCGTTCCGCTTTCACATCGTGCAGCAGATGCCCGTACTCCTTCATGAGCGCTCCGCATCCCGCGCTGTTCACGACGATCGGCTCATCACCCTCACCGAACGCGTCGACGTTCGCTCGTGCCAACGCGCGCGCTTCGTCGAGCAATCCCGCGTGCGCGTGCAAGGCGCCGCAGCAAACCTGGCCAGGGACGTCGCGAACATCATAGCCGTTCACGCTCAACGTGCGCACGGTGGCGTCGTGGACGTGGGAGAACAAACCTTGCATCACACAGCCGCGGAAGATCTGCACTGCGTGCGGCGTGTCGCGTGCGGCGTTGAACGGTACGTGACTGCGCCGCACGCCGAACGCCACACGCCGTAGCGGCTTCGTCGCCGCCAACATCCCCATGCTGAAACGAAACCGTCCCCAGCCGGCGAACAGTCGCGGGAGTCCCGTCGCTCGCAACCCACGGGCGAACCAGTACACGACGGAGCTGATCCCGGGCGTCGTCAGCGCCCACAGCGCGAGTCGCGCGAGAGGCGGCGTGCCCACTGCGGCGGTGATGCGCGACCGCGCGGCTTCGAGCCCGTGGCCGTACTGGACGCCCGATGGACAGACGGGTTCACAGCCGCGGCAGCCGAGACAACGGTCGAGGTGGTAGACGAGCGCGGGGTCGGTCACGGCGATGTCGCCGCGCTCCAGCCCCCGCATCAGCTCGATGCGGCCGCGGGGTGAGTCGGATTCATCGCCGGTGGCAAGAAACGTCGGACAAGCTTGAAGACAGAACCCGCAGTGCACGCACGCGTCCAGCCCTTCGAAGCCTCCCCGTTCCCCCCCCGTCATGAGCCTTCTGTGGCGACGACGAGCGCGCCTCCGGGGTCGAACGTGCGGCGCAGGCCGGTGACGAGCGGGCCCACGCCCTCGCGATACGCCCCGAAGTGACCGACGGCGCCACGCAGCGCCCAGGGTGCGCGCTCGAGTGTGAGCGGCACCTCGAGCCCGGCGAGCGTGCGGCGCAGCCGCTGCAAGCGATCGATGCTCGCCTCGCCGGTCCAGCGGATCGCGCCCGCCGCGGGTGATGCGGAAATCCACTCGTCGCCGAGCTGGTGCTGCAGCAGATCGAGCAGCTCGTCGCTTGCGGCCGGCACGCCGCCGATCCGGAACGTCACGGGCCGGACCGAGAATCCTTCCGCCAGGCGCATCCAAAAACCGTGCGCCTCTTCGGCGCGCAGCGACGCAAATCGGCCGCCACCGCTCGCCGCGCCAAGCCCCGTTTCGTCCGCCGCCACCAATGCCGGAGATCCAGCCAGGCGCACCGCGAGGACCCAGCGCTCGCGCCGGGCGAGCGCGGGCGAGACGAGCTCCAGCGCTGCGGGAGTCAATCCTGCCGCAGCGATGTCCTCGCCGACTTGCGTCAGGTCCTCACGCGCGCCCTCCAGCACGTAGGTGACGTCGGCGCGCGGCAGCGTGCGCAGCCGCAGATGCACCAGGACGATCACGCCGAATGCGCCGAAGCCGCCCGCCTGCAGCCGCGTGAGGTCGTAGCCGGCGACGTTTTTCATGACGCGCCCGCCGCTCTGGACCATGCGGCCGTCGCCGGTGACGAACGTGACGCCGAGCAGATGGTCCTTGATGGGGCCGAAGCCGTGCCGCAGCGGCCCGGCAGTCGCCGTCGCGACGACGGACCCGAGTGTGCGCCCGGCGAGGCCGGGCGGATCGATCGCGAGCCAGGCGCCGCGATCGGCCAGCTGCTGGCGCAGTTGGTCGAGCCCAATGCCCGCCTCGGCGGTGGCCGTGAGGTCGGGCGGCTCGATGGCGGGGACCCGGTCGAGGCGGCGGGTCGTGAGCGCGAGATCGGCGGGCGCGTCGCTCTGCAGCCAGGTACCGGCGCCCTCGATTCGCACCCGCCAGCCCTCCTGGTGCGCCGTGCCGAGCAGCAGCGCCACGGCATCCGGTGAGCCCGGGGCGATGCGGGGAACTCGATCGGTGCCGGCTTCCAATACGGCGCCCTCGCCGAGTAATGCGGTCACTTTCTCGAGGATCGTCACAGGACCGGCTCGAGCACAACGTGTGGCGTGTGGCGTGCGGCGTAGGCGCTTCCACTCCGCGCGGACGTCCATTCACGACACGCATGGACGGGCACCACTTTTCCAGGGTTGACGCGTTCTTCTGGATCAAACACGCGCCGCACGGCGTGCATCGCCCCGAGCGATTCCGCATCGAAGATCAACGGCATGTAGCGCAGCTTGTCGATTCCCACGCCATGCTCGCCGGTGATCGTCCCGCCCGCCGCGATGCAGGTGGCCATGATCTCGGCGCTCGCGGTTTCGACCCGCTGTTTGAGCGCGGGATCGGTCGCGTCGAACGAGATGTTGGGATGCAGGTTGCCGTCGCCGGCATGGAAGACGTTGCTGACCACGAGCTCGTAGCGCTGGGCTATCGCGCAGATCGTTTCCAGGACCTGCGGCAGCGCGGAGCGGGGAACGACGGCGTCCTGCACCACGAGATCGCGGGACAGCCGGCCCATCGCGCCGAACGCTTTCTTGCGTCCTTGCCACAGCCGCTCGCGCTCCGCCTCGCTGGCCGCAGATCGCACAGATCGCGCCCCTGATTTCCGCAGCAGATCGGTGACCACTTCCGTCTCCGCGACCACGGCGTCGACATTGCGGCCATCGATCTCGGCGAGCAGGATGGCGGCGGCGTCGCGCGGATAGCCGGCGGCGTACACCGAGTCCTCCACCGCGCGGATGCACGACTGATCCATCATCTCGAGCGCCGCCGGCACGATCCCGGCGGCGATGATGGCTGACACCGCCTCGCCCGCGGTGCGCAGGCTGTTGAAGTCGGCCAGCAGCGTTCTGACCGCGCGCGGCAGCGGCGTGAGCCGGACGGTGATGCGTGTCGCGATGCCGAAGTTTCCTTCCGACCCCACGAACAGTCCGACCAGGTCCGGCCCCCAGGGCTCGCCGCCCGGGCTGCCGACGTCCACGAGCGATCCGTCCGCCAGCAGCAGCTCGAGCGCCAGCACGTGATTGACCGTGACCCCGTACTTCAGGCAATGCGGCCCCCCCGCGTTTTCGGCGACGTTGCCGCCGATCGTGCACGCGCTCTGGCTCGAGGGATCGGGAGCGTACTGCAGGCCATGCGGCCGGGCCGCCGCGCCGAGCTTCGCGTTGACGACGCCCGGTTCGACGACGGCGAGTCGATTGTCGTGGTCGACGCGCAGAATTCGATTGAGCCGGGTCAACACGAGCAGCACAGTTCCTTCGTCGGCGAGGGCGCCGCCCGAGAGACCGGTGCCGGCGCCGCGCGGCACGAACGGGACGCCGTGCGCGGCGAGGAGGCGAACGACGGCGATCAGTTCTTCGCGCGTACCGGGGAGCACGACGAGATCAGGAACGCGGCGGTGAGTGGGGAGACCGTCCATCGCGTAGGTCATGCGTTCGGCACGAGCGGCTCGAACGTGCCGCGCTCCAACGATCGCGGAGAGGTCCCGGGCAAGGGCCGAGGGCATGCTATATAGTAGTCAAAAGGGGTCAGGACAGACTGTCCTGACCCCCTTGATCTACTGAAGCTGGATTGCTTAGGCCGCTCTCCAGAATCCTTTGAGAGCTTTTCCGTCAGGCGACTCACGGAGCTTCTCGAATGCCCGTTCCCTAATTTGGCGGATGCGCTCACGGGTGACGCCCATCAGCGCCCCGATCTTCTCGAGCGTCATCGCCTCGCTGCCCTCTTCGAGTCCGTAGTAGAGATAGAGAATCTTGCGCTCGCGCGGCGTGAGATACTTATGGAAGATCCGATCGATGAATTCGCGCATCAACTTGCCGTCGGTGCGCTCCTCGATCTCGCCGCCTTCCTGGCCGGCGAAGCGCTCGCCCAGGGTCGCGGCGTCTTTGTCGGTGCGATCGACCGGCGCATCGAGCGACAGCTCCGCTGCCGTCATGCGGCGCGCAGTGCGCACGTTCTCGACCGAGTCCTCGAGTGCCTGCGCGATTTCGTTGTCGGTGGGCTCGCGGCCGAGCTCTTGGGAGAGATACGTCTCGGTGCGGCTCATGCGGATCAACTGTGAGTTCTGGTTGAGCGGAATTCGGACGCTGCGCGTCTGTTCCGCCAACGCCTTCAGCACCGCCTGCCGCACCCACCACACGGCGTACGAAATGAACTTGACGCCCTGGTCGGGATCGAACTTTTTGACGGCCTTCAGCAGCCCTTCGTTGCCGATCGCGACGAGCTCGGAGAGATCGAGACCGTGGCCCTGATATTTTTTGACGTAGGAGATGACGAATCGAAGATTGGCGGTGACTAAACGCTCCGCAGCTTTTTCATCGCCGCGTTGCACGCGACGGGCGAGGCGGCGTTCTTCAGCGGGATCTTTTATCAGGGGAAGTTTTTGTATGTCTTGCAGGTACTGGTCGAATGCTCCGGAGGGGGTGGTGCGGAAAAAGGCCTTCGCCTTGCCGCCATTCGACCTCGCCATGCGCGACTCCCCTTGCAACGATATGTGTGTGGAAACAGCGGGCTGACGCCGCCATTTAGGCCACCTAACTGCGCGCCAATATAGGATTTCCTGCCAATCTGTGCAAATATACGCAGTTATCCACATCACAAATTATTGGGTTTGTAGGGATTCCAGTGTTTGTCCACTATCCACAGCTGCTGTGGAAAATAGTCGGACTCCTTGGATTGTCGGCTTGAGGACTAACTCATTCCGAAGGATGAGATCGGCGCTGTGGAGACGTGGAAAGAGTTGTGGGCTATGTGTTGAGCAGAGCTTCGCGAATCGTTTCCTCCTGCACCACGACCGTCCAGCCGTGGCCGTCGTCGCCATAGGCACGCCCGACGGCGCGCGGCAGCGCCAGGCGAATTTCTCCCGCCCGGACCTTCTTGTCGGCGCGCATCGCGCTGATCAGATCCTCCACCTGGCTCGCAGCGGGACGTTCGACGGGCAGATGCAGCCGCTCCAGGACCGTCCTGATGCGCTGCGCGGTACCCGCCTCAGCGATGCCGAGTGACTCCGCGATCCGGCCTTCGTACACCATCCCGATGGCCACCGCTTCGCCGTGCAGGACTTCGTATTGCGACGTGGCTTCGATCGCGTGCCCGACCGTGTGACCGAAGTTGAGAATCGCGCGCTTGCCCTTCTCGCGTTCGTCCTGCGCGACCACAGCCGCCTTGATTTCGACCGAGCGCCGCACGACGCGCTCCAGCGCCGGCGCATGCTTGGCGAAAATCGCCGCGTACTCGCGCTCGAGGAAGGCAAAGTAGTCGGCATCCGCGATCACGCCGTGCTTGACCGCTTCGGCGAGGCCGGCGGCGAGCTGCACGCTCGAGAGCGAGCCGAGCAGCTCGGGGTCGGCGACGACGACGCGCGGCTGGTGGAAGGCGCCCAGCAGATTCTTGCCGGCGGGTACGTCGACACCCGTCTTGCCGCCGATGGATGAATCGATCATCGCGAGCAGCGACGTCGGCACCTGCACGAGCGGCACGCCGCGGAGATAGGTCGCCGCGACGAATCCAGCGACGTCGTTCACGACGCCACCGCCGATCGCGACGACTGCGCTGTCGCGCCCCAGCTGCGCCGCGAGCATCTGGTCCGAGAGCGCAGCCCAGGTGTCCCGCGTCTTATTCCGTTCTCCGGCGGGAAAGGTGAGCAATTCCGCCCGACAGCCGGTAGCCGACAGCCGCTGTAGAAGGTCTGCGCCATACAACTTCGCCACCTGCGAATCGGTGATAATCGCGTACGCGACAGCCGGGCAGTACTGCTCGAGGATCCTGTCCAGCTGCCGGACTAACCCTGAGCCGATCAGGATGTCGTAGGAGGCATCCCGCTGCTCGACGAGCGGGACGCGGATTGTCACCACGCGACGTCGCCGTGGCCGGTCTGCATGTTCACGGCGCGCGCCAGCACGAAGAGCAAATCGGACAGCCGGTTCAGGTAGCGCACGATCAGCGGATTGATCTGCTGTTTGCGCGCCAGCGCCACCACGGCGCGCTCGGCGCGGCGGCACACCGTGCGCGCGACGTGCAGCGCGGCGGCCTTCGGCGAGCCGCCAGGCAGGATGAAATTCTTCAGCGGCTGGAGCTTCGGATCGTATGAATCGATGACGCTTTCCAGCGCGTCGACGGTGGCGGGGTCGAGCGCGGTGCGCAGCTTTGCGGCGTTCGGCGTCGCCAGCTCCGCGCCGATCGTGAACAGGTCGCGCTGAATCGCTTCGAGGACGTTCGACTCGAAGGTGGGCAAGTGAATCGCCACCGCGAAACCGATCCACGCGTTCAGCTCGTCCACTTCGCCGTACGCCTGCACCCGGGGATCGTCTTTGGGTACTCGGCCACCGCCGAACAGCCCAGTCTCCCCTGCGTCGCCGGTCTTCGTGTAGATCTTCACGGGTCGGGAACCTATGCTCAGGGGCAACGCAGCGCGAGCGGCTGAGCCGCGATGATGTTGCGAGACTCGACATCAATGGCGGTAGCGCGAGAATCGCCGGCGGACACGTCAGCGATCTCGTCCACGAGAACCAGCACCCCATTTCCGGCGACGCTACCACGTAGCGAATAGCGCACACCGCTAGTCGCCCTCGGAATCATGCCGCCAGTCAGCCGAATCTCGCGCGGTCGGGTGACCCATCGCAGCCGGCGCAGCTCTCGGTCCGTGGACGCCACGCCGCTGACCAGCATCGTGTCCCCACGGCTCGTTAGGGCACGCGCGCGGAATCCGACACCGTAGCTCCATCCAAGGGGTACGACTTCACCCGCGTCGGCGGCTTGGTCCGCATCCAACACCAGGGGACGCAACAGCGGCACCTCGCCCGTTGCGCGTCTCACCACGCGGTTCAACAGATCGAGAGCATCCTGCCGGGATAGGGCGGGCTGCACCGCTCCCGCCCCGCCGGTGAACGTCATTTCGGTGAGCATCGCCACAACCGGCTTGTGTGACGGCGGGGTGTGCTGGCTGCCCCCCCTCGCGGGCGAGAACGCGAGGACCAGCTCCGTCACGAGGCCATCGTACCCGCAGGTGCGCGGCGCATGGAATCGCACGAGGGTGAGGGTAGCCGGCGTGGAGCCACTCGCCGAGAACACCTGGGCGGGGCGGCCGCGGCGCAGCTGCACGGGAACAAGTGACCTGCGCCCGAGCGAGTCGGTGAGATGCGCACTGCCTGTCAGGTGGCGATAGAAGTCTCGAGCAAATCGATCGCCAGCAAAAAACACGTGGGCTTCGCCGCCCAGGCTCCAGCCCAGCGCGGCATGCTGCCCGCGACTGGCGCAGGCCAGTAGACCGAGGACGAGAAGCACGCTAGCGTTGGCCCGATGCAAGAGGCGAAAGATATCACGATCATCGGAGCAGGCCCGACGGGATTGTTCGCGGCGTTCTATGCCGGGATGCGGGGCGCGTCACACCGCCTGATCGACAATCTCGATCAGGTCGGAGGGCAGCTCACCGCGCTCTATCCCGAGAAGTACATCTTCGACGTCGCCGGATTCCCCAAGATCCTCGCCAAGGACCTCGTGAAGGGAATGGCGGAACAGGGACTCCAGTGGAAGGGACCGGTCCATCTCGCCCAGAAAGTCGTCGGGCTCAAGCACACCCAGGAAAACGGCAAGCCGCTGTTCACGATCGTGACCGACAAGGACGAGTATCCGGGACGCACCGTCCTGATCGCCGGGGGCATCGGCGCCTTCACCCCCCGCAAGCTGCCGCTCAAAGACGTGGATCAGTGGAACGACAAAGGGCTGCACGACCGCGTGCTGAATCCGCGTGAGTTCGCCGGCAAACGGATCCTGATCGTGGGCGGCGGCGACTCGGCGTTCGATTGGGCGGTGAACCTGCAGGGCGTCGCGAAGTCGATCGTGATGATCCACCGGCGCGACGGCTTTCGCGCGCACCAGGCGACCGTCGATCAGGTGCAGGCGTTGTCGGCCGCCGGCAAGATGCAGCTGCGCACGTTCTGGGAGCTGAAGGAGATCGCGGGCTCGAGCCGCATCGAGCGCGTCACCATCTTCAATAACAAGACCAAAGAAGAAGAGACGCTGCCGATGGACTGCGTCATCCCGCAGCTCGGATTCATCTCCTCGTTAGGGGCGATCGCCGAATGGGGGCTCGACATCGAGAAGGGCGACATCAAGGTGGCGCAGACGATGGAGACGAACATCCCCGGCATCTACGCCGCGGGCGACATCACGACCTATCCGGGGAAACTCAAGCTCATCGCGACGGGTGTCGCGGAGGCGTGCATCGCCGTCAATCACGCCGTGCACTTCATGAATCCCACGGCCAAATTCATGCCGGGGCACAGCTCGAACATGGCCATCTTTGGCCAGAAGGACGACTAGCGCGCCAGCTGCACCACCACCGAGTCGATCTGGGCCAGCATCTGTCGACTCGGCACGTCGTGAGCGTTGGCTTGAATTGAAAACGTGATCACGCGCCCGTCCGCCTTCTCGATGTATCCCGACAGCGTATTCACCCGGTTGATCGATCCAGTCTTCGCCAGCACTCGTCCCTCGAGCGGCGTACCCGCAAAGCGATGCAGCAGCGAGCCGCGCTGCTGGGCCCGCGGCAGCGCGGCCAGAAACGGCGCCCGTTTGGGGTGCCGGTACATGTAGGCGAGCAGCTGCACGAACGCGTGCGGCGTGACGAGATTGCCCGCCGACAGTCCCGAGCCGTCCTCGAGATCGAACGCGGTCGAGTCGACCTTCACCGAATCGACCAGAAACCGTTTCTCGACATCGAGCCCCTTGGACCAGCTGCCCGTATCGCCCACCTCCCGGCCCAGAGTCTTGAGCAGCATCTCCGCAAACCAGTTCTGGCTCGTGTTGAGGATCGGGAAGACGATGTCCGGCAGTGGCCGGCCCCGATACTCCGCCACGGGGTTCCCGCAGCAGCGCAGCGCGCGGTATTCCATGGAGTCGGTCGTGCTGCCGGCGCCGCCTTCGACGGAGACCCCCTTTTTTTGGAGCGACGTCTCGAGGGCGCGTGCGGCGAACAGATTGGGATCGGGCAGCGCAAAGCTCTCGATCCACGGCGCTCGACTCAGCGATACCGTGCCCTCGGCCCAGATGTCGAGCGTGCCGGGCCGGCGGAAGAAGTTGTCGCCGATCGTCGTGGAGGAGTCTGGGGGCACGGTACGGGCGCGGTTTTCGAAGGTGAACAGATGGAGCTCGGGGTTCCACGTGATCGTGGGCGGCTGATCGACCACCGCGCCCGGCGTGATCTGGAAATCCACACTGTTGTCGTGAAAGCCGAGGCCGGAGACCGGCGCGGCGTACCACCAGTTGAGATCGAACGAATTCCAGCCCCAGTGCGTCAGCCTCGGCTCGAAATACGATCCGTCTCCGATGACCCGGCCCGTGACCCGCCGCAGTCCGTGGGCGCGCAGGGACTCGGCGATGGCGTCCACGGCGGCCCACGTCGAATCGCAGCCACCGGGTGCGAGTGTGTCGATCGTGTAGCAGCGCTGCGACCACGTCGGATCACCCCGGCCGTACAGCACGAGGTCGCCCTGGAGGATGCCGTTGGTGACCGTGCCGTTGGCGTACACGCTCGTGCGGGCGCGGTAGTCGGCGGGAAGCAGGACCGTCGCCGTCGCGGAGACCACGAGCTTCGTGTTGCTCGCCGGGACCGAGAAGCGATCGCCGTTGCGATTGAAGAGCACACGCCCGCGGTCGTCCTGCGCGTAGACATTCCACGTGGCGCGATCGAACGGCGGCTGGTCGAGCAGGCGCGAGACCCGCTGCTGCAACGAGCCGCGGTTTTGCGCCTGAAGGGACACCGCGGCGCTAATCGTAAGCGACGCGAGGATCAGCTTTCGCATAGAGCACGTCGGTGAGAAGGTTGACCAGCACGAAGATCACGGACAAGAAAAGAATGCTGCCCTGGACCGCCGGGAGATCGCGTTTTTGAATCGCCAGCAGCACGTATCGCCCCACCCCGGGCCAGGAAAATATCGTCTCCGTCAGAATGCTGCCTGTCAGATAATTGCCGACATCGAGACCCAGCACGGTGATGATTGGCAACAGCGCGTTGCGCAGCGCGTGCCGGCCGATCACGCGCCGCTCGCCGAGACCCTTGGCGCGCGCGGTGCGCACGAAGTCGGACGGCAGGATGTCGAGCATCGCACCGCGTGTCATCCGCGCGAGGAACGCAATCGAGCGGCTGCCGAGCGTCAGCGCCGGGAGCACGAGGAAGGCGAGGCCGCCGTAACCGGAGGGCGGCAGCCAGCGCAGCGCCACGGCGAACAGCAGGATCAACAGCAGCCCGACCCAGTAGACCGGGAACGACACGCCGACGTAGGCGATCAGCATGCTGAAGCGGTCGATCATCCCGCCCGGCCGGATCGCGGCGAGCACGCCAAGCGCGATGCCGCAGGTGACCGCGAGCAGCATGGCGGCGGCGGCGAGCTGCAGCGTCTTGGGAAAGCGCTCGGCCAGATCGCCGAGCACGGGACGCTGCGTGATGTAGGAACGACCCAGGTCGCCGCGGACGACACCCCAGAGATAGTGGCCGAACTGCACGGGAATCGGCTCGTCGAGATGCAGCTCGCCGCGCAGCCGGGCGATCGTGGCGGAATCGGCCCGCTCCCCGACCATCTCGGCGACGGGATCGCCGGGAACGACGTTCAATAAGAGGAATGCGACCACCAGGACACCGAACAGCGTGGGAATCGTTGCCAGCAAGCGCTTAGCGACGAGCTGCAACACGCGCCTTTGTCCAGCGCTGACCGTTGAAGATCACCGGGATATCCCAGCCGTCGACCGACGGATGCTCCGCCCAGAGATCAACGGCAAACCAGAGGTAGAGCCACGGCGCTGCGTCAAAGACGCGCTGGTCGATGCGGGCGTAGAGCGCCTCGCGCGCCGCTTGATCCACGGTGCGGCGCGCCACCATGATCAGCGAGTCGGTGACGCGATCGCTGTAGAAGGCGTAGTTCCCGCCGGGCCCAACGCTCGCGCTGTGAAACAACGGGTAAAGGAAATTGTCGGCATCCGGATAGTCGGCCCACCAGTCAGTGATGGCCATGTCGGTGTCGCCCTTGCGGACCGCTTCGCGCATGCTCGAGGCGTCGCGCGACACGATCTCGACCTGGATGCCAAGGGCGGCGAGCTGCGCCTGAATCGCCTGGGCGACGCGACCCATTTCGACGTTCGTCCCCGAACGCCACAGCTGCAGGGAAAATCCGTTCGGGTATCCGGCCGCGCGCAGCAGGCGCCGTGCTTCCGTCGTGTCGTAGCTGTAGGGGCGCCGCGAGGGATCGCTGCCGCCCAACGTTGGCGGAATCGAACCCGCAGCCAGGGCGCCGCGGCCATTCCACACCGTGCGCAAGATTTCGGGGACGTTCACGGCGTGATTGATCGCCTGGCGGACGCGCGGATCGCGCAACGGGCCGCGCCGGTTGTTCAGCGGCACATAGATAGGGCGGAGCGCCGGCTTACGCTTCAGCCAGTCGGGATGCTCCTGCTCCCATTTCTTCGTCTCGCCGAACGGGACCTCGACGACAGAGATCCGGCCCGCCAGAAACTCGGCCGCACGCGTGAGCGCCTCGGGAATGATCCGAACGGTGAGCGACTCGCTCAGCGACGCACCGCTCCAGTAGCTCGGATTCCGGACGAAGCGCAGATAGTCGTCGTGCTCCCACGCGACGAACCGCCACGGCCCCGTGCCGACCGGGCGCTGCCCGAAGTCCGCGGGAACCGGCGACGGAGCGACCGACGCCACGGGCATGGCGAGAAACGTCGGGAAAATCGCGAGCGGCTCGGTCAACGTGAACGCCACGGCGGTATCGCCCAGCACTTCGATGCCGCGCACGTCGCGCGCGCGCCCGTCCGCAAAGTCGCTCGCACCCGCAATCGGGAGCAACGGCCAGACTCGACCGCCATGCGTCTGCGGGTTGAGCACGCGCAGGAACGAGCGCTTCACGTCCGCAGCGACGAGCGGCCGGCCGTCGTGGAAGGTGACACCGGGGCGGAGGTGGAAGACGTACCGCTGGCCTTTGCGGTCGGCGGTCCAGCGATCTGCCAACCCGGGGAGAAGCTTGCCGTCGGGGTCGAACTGCGTGAGGCCGTCGAACAGCAGCGTCACCATTTCACCCGTCGGCACGTCAGTGGACAGCGCCGGATCGAGCGAACGGGGATCGTAGGTCTCGTAGTAAATCAGGCCCCGTACCTGATCCGCGCCGCCCGACTGACCTCGACAGGCGGCGAGAATACAGAGGAACAGGGCGCTCTTGGCGGTGTCGAAAAGGTTGACAGTACGGTGCAAGTGTCGCAACATAGCCGAGATTGGTAAACCACGTCAATTGCGTGTCATACCCCTGTTGCTGCTCGCTGCGCTCGCGGCGCCAACCGTCCTGTCCGCTCAAGACCAGGAGCGGGTCGTTCGGGGTCTGTCGTTCGACGGTAACCGAGCGCTCGATGATTACACCCTCGCGAGCGCGATTGCCACAACGAGCTCGAGCTGGTGGGCCACCTCTTGGCTGGTGCGCTGGATGGGCCTGGGGGAGAAGCGCTACTTCAACGAAGTCGAATTCCGCCGCGACGTCGTCCGTCTGATTCTGCTGTATCGCCAAAGCGGCTACATGAGGGCTGTCGTGGATACGTCCGTGCGACGTGCGTCGCGCGACGTCTACATCACGTTCCGGATTCACGAAGGCGAGCCGGTTCGCGTCTTGCGGCTCGACGTTCGCGGGGTGGACGGCATTCTCGACGTCGCAAAACTCAAGCACGACCTGCCGCTCCAGGTCGGCGATCCGTTCAATCGCTTCCTCTTGCAAGCGTCGGCCGACACGATCGTGGCCAGGCTGAGGAACGGCGGTTACCCCTACGCCGAGGTCCTCAGAAACTTCGACTCGGAAGCGGGCGTGCTACGTGCCGAGGTCGAGCTGGACGTCCAGCCCGGACCGAGCATGCGCATCGGCGCAGTGATGATCCGGGGTCTGCGCGACGTGGACACCGGCACGGTGCGCCGTGTCATGTCGGTGCGGCCGGGCAACCGATTCAAGCAGGACCTCCTGTACCAGACGCAGCGCGATCTGTACGGCATGGGTGTCTTCAACTCGGTGAACGTCGTGCTCGTCGACTCGGTCGCGCCGCAGGGACCCGTGCCGAGCGATTCCGCAGTCCGCGTTCTGGTGCAGGTCGTGGAGGGGCCGCGTCATCAAGTCCGTCTCGGCGCAGGCTACGGCAGTGTGGAGTGCTTCCGGGTGCAGAGCGGCTGGGCGGCGCACGACTTTCTCGGCGGCGCGCGTACGCTCGACGTGTCCGGACGGGTGTCGAAGCTGGGCGGCGTCCCCAAGGGATCGACCGGATTGAACCAGCTGTGCAACCCCTTCGGCGGCCGTTGGACGCTCGATACGGTCAACTACAGTGTCGGCCTGACGATCCGGCAACCGGCGTTTCTGTCGCGCTCCCACGTCGGTTCGCTGGGCTTTCTCGCGGAGCGGCACTCGGAATTCTCGGTGTACACGAGGGAAGCCATCGGCGGGAATGCGGACGTCACGTTCAACGCACGCGGGCGTTTACCGGTGACGGTTGGGTACGGCTACTCCGTTGGCCGGACGACGGCCAGCCCGGGCGTGTACTGTTTTCTGTTCCGGGTGTGCGATGCGGCCAGTCAGGACTTTCTGCGCAAGCGGCGCGGCTTCGGCGCGGTGACGGTCACCCTGGTGCGTGACCGCGTGAACAACATTCTCGACCCATCCGAGGGCAGCTTGCTGACGGCGTCGCTGCTCCACGCCTCGCGACTCGTCGGTTCCGACTCGACGTACGAATTCAATCGTGGCGAGCTCGAGATCTCGAGGTACTACCCGATTGGCCGCCGCAGCGTGTTCGCCTGGCGGATCCGCGGCGGGACGATTCTGCCGCGCAACATCACCCTCTCGGGCCAGCCGGTCCCATACGTGCCGCCGGATCAGCGCTTCTACGGTGGCGGGCCGAACTCCGTGCGGGGCTATGGTCGCAACGAGCTGGGTCCGCGCGTCTACGTGTTCATTGGCGCCGACACGATCAGCCCCGCCGCGGTCGACACCGCCGCAACGAGGAAGGCCGGAGGCACCGATGAAGACAAGGTGTTTCGGAACGTGCAAACCCGGCCGACGGGCGGCAACACCGCCATCATCCTGAACGCGGAGCTGCGTTTGCCGTCGCCGATCCTCGCTTCGCGCATGCGCCTGGGGTTTTTCGTCGATGCCGGCCAGGTGTGGGAGCGCGGTGACGAGATCGTCTCGATCCGAGGCATGCGCGTGACTCCCGGTGCCGGCGTCCGTTTCAGCACGCCGCTGGGGCCGGTGCGTATCGATGCGGCATACAACGGCTACGCCGCGCAGCGGGGACCGCTGCTGTATCAGGTAAGCGACACGTCCAACACGATCAAACAGATTCGGCTCTTGTATCCGCCTGTCCGGGCGAGCAAGTCGTTCTGGCAAAAAATCGTCGTGCAGTTTGCCGTGGGGCAGGCGTTCTAGCATGCGCCGCTCGCTCGGTGTCGCGCTCTGGTCCCTTGTCGGACTGCTGGCCTGCTTCCTCGGCGCGCTCAACGCGCTGGTGGGAACGCGGGCGGGCCGCAGCCTGCTGGCGCGCGTCGCCAGCGCAGCGGTCGAGAGCGGCGTGCACGGCTCGATCGAAGTGGGCGAGGTGCGCGGCTCGCTGCTCACCGGCGTCGTGCTCACCGACGTGCGGCTGCTCGACCCGGACTCGACCCTGGTTGCGTTCCTGCCGCGCGCCGAGCTGGGCTATAACCCGATCGACTTTGCCGCGGGCCGCATCGTGTTCATGGAAGTGCGGCTCGACCGGCCGGTCATCAACATCGTGCAGCACGCCAACGGCAGGACCAACTTCGACGAGCTGCTGCGCCTCGGCGAGAAGGACACGGTCACGGTCAAGCCGCTCGGCCCGGCCGGGCCGCGCTCGCTCATTTTGCTGCGCAACGTCCAGATCGCCGACGGCTCGCTCACGCTGCGGCTGCAGAAACACGGCGAGGTGTCGAGCGCCAACGAAGAGATCGAATACTCGGGCGAGGATGGTCGCTATCGGCTGCGGCGCTTCGAGCATCTCAATGCGCGGCTCGCGGCGCTGCGCATTCAGGCGCCGCGGGAGAACGGCATCCGCATCGACGTGCTGCGGCTCACCACCGAGAGCAGCGATCCGCGGCTGTCGATCGCCGACGTCGTCGGCCGGTTGACGATCGACGGCCACACGCTCGACGTGGATCTCTCCCGCATCCGGTTCCCCGGCACGCAGTTCAGCGCGAAGGGCACGGTGCAGTGGCCGCACGACACGTTGCTCTGGAACCTCGCGATGCGCGCCGACTCGGCGACGCTGACGGACATCCGGTTTCTCGATCCGCGGTTCCCGGAGAATGCGGTGCTGCACGGCGGCGTGACGCTCGCGTCCCACGGCGGGCGGGTGCTCGAGATTCAGCTGCAGCCGCTCAATCTCAGCTTCGGCCAGGGCCGGCTCACCGGGCACATCAACGCCTTCAGCGCCGCCGATTCCGGGCTCGTGGCGCTGCGCCAGGGCGATCTCACCGCGCAGGATCTCTCGCTCGATTTCGCCCGCGTCTACATCGATTCGCTGCCGTTCCACGGCCGCCTCACCGGTCAGACGATCGTCGACGGGCCGATGAGCGCTTTGAAAATCGAGACCCGGTGGTCGTTCCGTGACTCGCTCGTTCCGGGATGGCCCGAGAGCCAGATCCAGGGAAAAGGCGAAATCAGCCTCGGCGGGCCTGCTCTGGCCTTCCAGCCGTTTGCCGTGGAAACCGGCCGGATCGACATCGGTACGATCCGGCGACTCGTCCCCGGATTCGATCTGCAGGGAGAGCTCGATGCGACGGGCACGCTCACCGGCACCCTGAAGAACGCGACGTTCAGCGGAACGCTGCGCCATCACGACGGTGAGCGGCCGGTGAGCGTGTTGCGCGGCGTTGTGGGACTCGACTCTCGCACGGAAGTCCTCGGCATCTTCAGCGACGTCCATGCCGATTCACTCTCGCTCGATGGGCTGACCGGGCGGATCGCGAGTTTCCCGATGCGCGGCAGTTTGACCGGCACGATCCGCACCTCCGGCAACGTCGCGGCGCTCGAAACGCACGTAGACCTCGACATGCTGGGCGGCGGTGGAGCGGTGCGCGGCGACGGAACTCTGCTGCTCGGCGCGCGGGGCGCCCATCCCGGTTTCGGCGCTCGCAACTTCACGCTGCGCGCGCAGGACGTGAACCTGCAACGCTGGCTGGCCCGCAACGGGCCCCCCTCACGGCTCACATTCAGCGCCAGCGGGACCGTCGCAGGCGACAGCACGACCACGCCATCGGGAGCGTTCTCCGCCGTACTCGCGCCGTCACTGTTTTCGGGCACGATCATCGACAGCGGCGCAACGCAAATGCACTTCGCGGACGGGAAGGTCTACGTCGACTCGCTGCGACTGCAGCAGCCGGGGCTGCTGACTCGGGGGAGCGGATCGCTGGGTTGGCGGCGTCCCGACCGCGGTTCCCTGGTGTTGGATTTCGCGGCCGACAGCCTCAGCGTCCTCGATTCGCTGGCCACCTGGATTGCCGGCCCGCAGACCAGGGGGGAAGGGCAGAGCGCCACTCCCGAGGACAAACTCAAAGGCTCGGCGCAGGTGCGGGTGAGGCTCGATGGGGCGCTCGATTCGATGTCGATCGGCGGCGATGCGCGCGTCCTCAACCTGGAGTGGCGCGGGTGGCACGTTCCCAGCGGCGGAGGATCGCTGGCCTACCGGCCCGGTCCGGTGCCGACCTTCGAGGTCGACGCGAGGTTCGACTCGCTGGGATATGGACGGCTCGGGTTCGGCGCGGCGGCCGCGAGCGCCCGCGGCACGCGCGACTCGCTCACCTGGTTCGCCCGCTCGCGCGTCGGGGATCTCGGCGCGTTTCTCGCGGGGGGGCGCTACGCTCGACCGGGCGGAGCGGGGACACAACACGCCGTCGTCGATTCGCTCGCCGTGCTGCTGCCGAGCGGCGTCTGGTTCCTGGAGCGCCCCACGGCGCTGGCATTCGGTGACTCCGTTCTGCACGTCGACTCGGCGTCGCTCAAGAGCGCCGCGGGGGCCGGTCGTCTGATGCTGAGCGGCGAATTGCCCGGGCGCGGGCCGATCAACGCGCACGTCTCGCTGGACAGCTTCCCGCTCACCGGCATCTACGCGCTCATGCAGGATGACACGCTGGGTGTGTCGGGTGCGGTCACCGCGACGCTCGCGGCAAACGGCACCCGTGCCAACCCCGCCTACAGCGGGTCCTTCGCGTTCTCGAACGCGTCCTTCGGATCGTTCAAAGCGCCGTTCATGGACGGCATCGTCGACTATCGCAACAAGCGGTTGAACGGTGAGGTCCACCTGTGGCGGTCGGGTCAGCAAATCCTGAACGTCACTGCCCACCTGCCGCTCGACCTCGCCCTGGTCGCCGTCGCAGAGCGGCAGCTCCCCGATACGCTGTCGGTCCAGGCGCGGGCGGACAGCGTCGACCTCGGCGTGCTCGCGGCGGTGACGACGACGGTGCGCCAGGTCGAGGGCGTATTCACCGCCGATCTGGGGATCGGCGGCACCTGGGAAGCACCGCGGCTGCGAGGCGGTCTCGAGATCGGGCACGCGGCCGCCACCATTCCCGCCCTGAACGTGCGCTACACCGACCTGAACGGCAGCCTGTCGCTGCGGGGCGACACGATCCGCGTGGACAGCATCACCGCGGTCAGCGAGCGCGGGCGGGCCGAGCTGACCGGATTCATGCGGCTCGAACGGCTGACGAAGCCGGTGCTCGCATTGAACATCAACACGTCCGACTTCAAGGCGCTCGACCTGCGCGGCTATCTGACGCTCACGGCGAGCGGCCGCGTGGCGCTCACCGGCCCCGTGTTCGGGGCGACATTGAGCGGCCGTGGGACGGTGACGTCGGGCGTGCTGCACTTCGCCGACCTCGTCAACAAGCGCGTCGTGAACCTGGAGGAGCCGTGGGTCCAGGACCTCATCGACACCTCGCTGATTCGCACGCAGCGGTTGGGCCCGGAGTTCCAGAGCCTGTTCTTCGACAGCCTGCAGGTGCGCAACCTGCAGCTCACGATGGGCGAAGACGTCTGGCTCCGGTCCAACGAAGCCAACATCCAGCTGTCGGGCTCGGTCACCGTCAACAAGGTGCGGAGCAACTATCTCCTGAGCGGCACACTGCAGGCCCCGCGCGGCACGTATCGCCTGGTGATCGGTCCCGTCACGCGCGAATTCGTCGTGTCGCAGGGAACGGTGCAGTACTTCGGCACGCCCGATCTCGATGCCGCGCTCGACATCGAGGCGAGGCACGTCGTGCATCCGCTTCCCGGGCCGGGAACCGATAACCGAGACATCACCGTCATCGCGCACATTCAGGGCACGTTGCGGGTGCCGAAGCTGACACTCGAGTCTGAGCAGAAAGACAAGTCACAGACCGAGCTGATTTCCTACCTGATGTTCGGCAAACCGACGTTCGAGCTGGGAGGCGGCGAGGGAGGGTTTGTGCGCAACACGGCCGCGTCGCTGCTGGCGGGCGAGCTGGAGCGCACCGTTGTGTCGGATCTCGGCGTGCCGCTCGATTACTTCGAGATCCGGCCCGGCGATCCGACCAATCCGTTCTCCGGCGCGCAGGTCGCCGCGGGTTGGGCGATCGGCTCCAAGACGTTCCTGGTGGTGAACGCGGGCTTCTGCCAGCAGGTGCAAAGCCAGAACCAATCGCGACTGACGAACACGTTGGGAGCGAGCTTCCAGTTCCGCTTCAGCTCGGAGTGGCGCACCGAAGCCAGCTTCGAGCCGGTGCGCGCCTGCGGCTTGGGGAGCCTGTTGCAGGCGCCCGTCTCGCGGCAGGTCGGCTTCGACGTGTTCTGGGAGCGACGCTACTGAGATGACGCGCGCGCTGCTGATCACCAATCCTTTCGCGGCGCGCGCCGATGCGCGGGCCGTGACGGCGATTCTCAAGATCCTGGGCCGCGGCGGGTGGAACGTCGATTTGCGGACCATCAGCGGGCCGGGTGATGCGCGCCGCATCGCGGAGGAGTCGCTCGGCCAGGGGTTCGACGTCCTGGTGAGCCACGGCGGCGACGGCACCGCGATGCAGGTCGCGGCCGGCATCGCCGGATCGGGCATCGCGCTGGGCGTCGTGCCGGGCGGCACGGGCAACGTGCTCGCCGGAAACCTGCGGATCCCGCGTACCACGACCGGTGCGGCGCGCGCGCTGCTCCGCGCGCGCGCGCACGCGATCGACCTCGGCGTCGTGCAGCGAGCGGACGGTGCGCACTACTTCGCCGTCGCTGCCGGCACGGGGTTCGATGCGCAGCTGATGGCGAGCACCGGACGCGAGCAGAAGCGGCGCTGGAAGCTCGGCGCCTATCTCGCGCGCGCCGCGCTGGCTCTGCCATCGGTGCGCAGCGCGCCGCATCGCGTGACCGTGGACGGCACGGCGCAGGAGCTGCGTGCCGCGATGCTGCTCGTGCTGAACTGCGGCCAGCTGCCGCCGGGGTTTCTCAGGCTGCGCGCCGATCTCTCTCCAGATGACGGCTGGCTCGACGTCGTGGCCATCGATGCGGACGGCGCCTTTCAGAGCGCGAGCGCCTTGATGGAGCTGTTCCTGGGGGGCGCCAGAAACGGGAAGGGGCGCCGCGTGTGGTGGGCGCGCGGACGCTCGGTCCGGGTGGAGGTCCTGGACGACGCGCCACGACCGGTCCAGCTCGATGGCGAAGTCACCGGCGAGACGCCGTTCGAGGCGCAGCTGTTGCCGGGAGCGTTAGCGGTGTTGGTAGGCCCCGGATTCAAGGCACACGATGGCTGATACGCTCCTGATGGTAGACGACGACGCCAGCGTGCTGCGCGCGATCGGCGAGTACTTCGAGCGCATCGGCTACGAGGTCTGGCGCGACGGTACCGGCGAGCAGGCGATGGAGACCTTCCAGCGCGTGCGGCCCGACGTCGTGCTCCTCGATCTCCATCTTCCCGACGCGAGCGGGCTCGTGGTGCTCGAGCGGCTGCGCCGAGAGGGCGCCGCGGTGATTCTGTTGACGGGGCAGGGAGACATCGAGACGGCCGTCAAAGCGATGCAGCTCGGCGCCGAGAACTTCCTCACCAAGCCTGTGGACATGACGCATCTGGCGGCCGCGGTCGCCCGCGTCGCGGAGAAGGTGCGCCTGACGCGGCAGAACGCGCGGCTGCGCGCGCTCGATCACGAGAGTGAGGGCGTGGGCTCGCTTGGCGTCTCACCGGCGATGCAGGAGATGGCGCGCCAGATCGAGCTGCTGGCGGCGGGCGAGCGCTCGACCGTGCTGCTCCAGGGCGAGAGCGGCACCGGGAAGGGGTGGGTGGCGCGCATCATTCACAATCTCTCGCCGCGCTCCGGTGGCCCGTTCGTGGAGGTCAACTGCGCCGGCCTGTCGGCGACGTTCCTCGACTCCGAGCTGTTCGGCCACGAGAAGGGCGCGTATACCGACGCCAAGGAGCGGAAGGTCGGGCTGTTCGAGCTCGCCGATAAGGGAACGATTTTCCTCGACGAGATCGGCGAGCTGACGCTCGAGCTGCAGCCCAAGCTGCTCAAGGTGCTGGAGACGAAGAAATTCCGGCGGTTGGGGGGAACACGGGAGCTGACGGTGGACGTCCGGCTCGTCACGGCGACGAACCGCGATCTGGTGCGCGAGGTCGAGGCGGGCCGCTTCCGCGAGGATCTCTACTACCGGCTCAACGTCATGCCGTTGGTGCTGCCGCCGGTGCGCGAGCGGACGCGCGAGGATCGGCTCGACCTCGTCACGCGCATCATCGCGGATCTCAAGGCACAGCTCCCCGGTTGTCCCAGCGAGTGCAGCTCCGAGGTGCTGGACCGCCTGCTCTCGGCGGCGTGGCCGGGCAACGTGCGCGAGATGCGCAACGTGCTCGAGCGATCGATGATTCTCGGGCGCGGCCAGACAACGATCGGCATCGAGCAGCTGCCGCCCGACCTGCGGCAACGGGCCTCCACCGACCGGCGCTACCAGGCGCAATCGCTGTCGGAAGTGGAACGGCACCACATCGAGCGGACGTTGCGGCACCACGGCGGCAACCGGACGCGGGCCGCGCTGGAGCTGGGGATTTCGCGCGCGACGTTGATCAACAAGATTAAGGCCTACAGCTTGAACCTCTGAGGCGCATGGACAAGCCGAAGCTCAAAGAACACGACGGGATGGTGTGCCGGTCCTGCGGAAATGAAGAGCGGGCGTCGGAGGGTTATCCGTGCGCGGACTGTGGCACTTTCATTTGTTTGATCTGCACGTTCCGCGGCGTGACACGCTGCAAAGCCTGCGAAGAAAAGGCCAAAGCCGGGAAAGCCTAGGCTCCCGCCCGCCGGCGCCTCAGCTCCTCCGCCAGCTCCTCGCGCGGTGCTCCCAGCTCTTCCGCCAGCTTACTCAGCGCCGCATCCGTGCCATCCCAGTCTTTGGCCGCCGCCAACGCATCCAGTGCAACCTCTTCGATGGCGGCCGAGCGCTCTTCGAGATCGCGCGTCCGCACCGCCACTTCGCGCGCCAGCCATTGCTCCAGCTCGCGGCGGTCGACCTCCAGCTGCCGCTGCCGCAGTGCATGCTGCAACGACAGCTCCAGCTCTTCGAGATCGACCGGCTTGATCAGGTAGTCGTACGCGCCGAGCTTGAGGCATTCGATCGCGGTGCGCGGCTCGTCGATCGCCGTCAGCATCAACACCGCGAGGTCGGGATCCTGCGCCAGCACTTTGGGCAGCAGCTCCACGCCGCTCGTCTCCGGCATGCGGATGTCGCACAGCATCGCCTGGGGATGGTGCTCGGCCTGCTTCGCGAGCGCCTCGGTCGCGTTCGCGGCCGCCTGCACAGTGTAGCCGAGCCGTGTGAGAAAGCGGGTCAGCGCCTGCCGGATGCCGTCCTCATCGTCCACCACCAGGACCGTGGTGCCGCCCGTTGCGACCTTAGGAGGAGTCATGGCCGTCAACGTTGCCGACGTTATCTTGGCGCGTCAATGAGTACATCGCGGATGAATCTCGCAGCCGTCCCCGGCATCACCGTCGGCCACACGACGATCGAAGCGCACGGCACCGGTTGCACCGTCGTGCTCGCGCCCGAGTCGGGGCTGCGCGCCGCCGTCTGCCTGCGCGGCCGGGCGACCGGCTCGCGTGAGCTCGATGTCCTCGACCCGCGCCACCTCGTCGAACGGATCGACGCGCTGCTCTTCACCGGAGGATCCGCCTTGGGTCTCGGCGCGGCGGACGGCGTGATGCGCTGGCTGCGAGAGCGCGGCCGTGGCCTGCCCGTGGGCGACAAGGGCACCATCCCGATCGTTCCTTCCGCGGTGATCTTCGACCTCGGCAATGCCGGCAAACCGCTGGGTTGGCCCAGTCCCGACGACGCGTACCGCGCGTGCGACAATGCGCGCGCCGACTACGCCGACGGGTTGGTGGGCGTGGGTCGCGGCGCGACGTGCGGCAAGGCCGCGGGGCTCGAGAAGATGGTCCCCACCGGCCTCGGCTCGTGGGCCGAGCGGGTGGGTGACGTGATCGTCGCGGCGCTCGTAGTCGTGAATGCCGTGGGCGACGTGAGAAATGCCCGCGGGGAGATCATTGCCGGCAGCGTCGACAGCCTCCGCTATCTCGCCGATGGCGGCGCGCCGCTCGGCGATCCGGAACGGCTCAACCGCAACACCACGCTGGCGGTGATCGCGACGAACGCGAACCTCGACCGCGTGCAGCTGCAGGCGTTGGCGTACTCGGGGAGCGATGCGCTCGCCCGGCGCATCACGCCGTACGGCACGCTGTTCGATGGCGACGCGATCTTCGCCGTGAGCACCGCCACCGTCCCGCCGAAATCGCCGCTGCAGGTCGAGGCGCTGGCGGCGCTGGTCGTGCCGGAGGCGGTCGAGCGAGCGGTCCGTCGTGGATAAGGTCGAACGCGCGGTCGACGATATCCGCCGCAAATGGGCGGCCGATGGACGCCTCACGGTATTCGAGGTCTCGTTGTTGCCGAAGGGAGTCGCCGGTGTGACGTCGAGCCGTGAGGCGCGCGATGCGCTGCGCCGGCTGGCGGCCGATGCTGGAATGGTCGACCAGGTCGAACTCATTCCGGATGAAGAGGTGGCGCCGGCGGCGATCGTCACCGCCGCGCTCGCGCCGCTCGTCGCGGAGCCGCGCGTATCGGCAGCGCGCGCGAGTGAAGTGTTGCACGGCGAGTCGCTCGACGTGCTGGAGCGCCGGGAGGAATGGCTGCGGGTGCGCGCCCCCGACGGCTACATCGCGTGGGTGAATGCGGGCTACGTCGCGACCGGCCCCACCGATTGGGCCGACGACTGGCGGGAGCGCGCGACTGCGCGATCGCTCAGCGCCGATATTCTGACGGCGGAGGGGCGCCGCCGGCTGCCGACCGGAGCCTGCGTGGCGCTCCGCCGGGGCGTCGTGGAGCTGGCCGATGGCCAGCGCGGCGCGGTCGCGGCGGGACACGTTCGCCGCGACCAGGAGCTGCGTGTCGAGGCACGGCACCTGGCATTGCCGGAGCTGGCGCAGAAATGGTATTCGGGTGCGCCATATCTCTGGGGCGGCCGCACCGAGTGGGGGATCGATTGCTCCGGTCTGGTGCAGGCGGTGTGCGGCGCACGGGGGATCAAACTGCCGCGTGACAGCGACCAGCAGTTCGGACAGGGGCGCGAGGTCCCGATGGCGGCGGAGGGTGAGGGGTACGAATCCGGCGACCTGCTCTTCTTTGCAGAACGTGGCCGGGTGTCTCATGTCGCGCTGTGGGCAGGCGCGGGACGGATCGTGCATTCGGCATTGTCGCGAGGCGGGGTAGGAGGTGACCATCTGTTTGGTGATGAGCCACGCATGGCTCGGATGCGCGAGAACCTGGTGGGGGTGCGGCGCATATTAGTTTGAATAGATGCGGTTAATCCTCTTCGATATAGACGGCACGCTGCTGTGGACCGACGGCGCCGGCCGGCGCGCCATCCATCGGGCGCTGCTCGACGAGATGGGGACCGCCGGGCCGATCGACGGCTATCGCTTCGACGGCAAGACCGATCCGCAGATCGTGCGGGAGCTGCTGGAGCTCGCCGGTCATCCCGAGTGCAGCTCGGAAGACCGCATCACCGCGGTGTGCCAGCGCTATGTCGATCTGCTCACCGCCGAGCTCGCCAAGCCGACGCAAGCCACCAGGATCTATCCCGGCATCAACGATCTCCTCGCCGCGCTCGAGCCCTACGAAGCCGAGCACAAAGCGCTTGTTGGCCTGCTCACCGGTAACGTGGAGCAAGGTGCGGCCATGAAGCTGCGGTCGGCTGGTCTCGATTTCGGCCGTTTTGCAGTCGGGGCGTTTGGTTCGGACTCGCACCGCCGCTCGGACCTGCCCGCGATCGCTGCCAAGCGCGCCGCCGAGCGCACCGGTCGCCGCTTCAGCGGCGCCGACATCGTGGTGGTGGGCGACACGCCCGACGACATCGCCTGCGCGCGGCCGATGGGCGCACGCACGCTGGGCGTCGCGACGGGCTTCTATGACACCCAAGCGCTGCGCGCCGCGGGCGCGACGCACGTGTTCGAGACCCTCGGCGATACGCGCGCGGTGCTCGACGCCCTGTTCTCGTGAACGAGCTCGAGCTGAAAGCGCGGGTCGAAGATCCTGAGTCGCTCGAGGCCAGACTCGTCGAGGCCGGTGCGGAGCTCGTGTTTCGGGGTGCGATGATCGACGAGCGCTATGACCGCCGCGGCAAGTTGAAAGCGCGTGACGAAGTCTTGCGGCTGCGGATCTACCGGCCCAGCGGTGGGAAGGCGCCGTTCGGCGTCATAGGATGGAAGGGGCCTGTTAGCGTCCGCAAAGGTTACAAGCATCGCGAGGAGCACGAGGTCCGTGTCGATCCTCCGGATTCGGCGCGCGTAATCCTCGAGCGCCTCGGCTACGAGGTGACGCTGCGCATCGATCGCGAGATCGCGGAATACCGCCTGAGCGGCGCGACGGTGCGGATCGAGTGGTATCCCGCGATGGACGTCCTCGTTGAAATCGAAGGAGCACCCGTCGCGATCGAGCGTGCGGTGCGCGCCACCGGTCTGCCGCGCAAGCGCTTCCTGCCCGAAGCTCTGCCGCATTTTGTGGACGCCTATGAGCAACGCACGGGACGGACCGCACGCCTGACTCGATGAAGCTCCTGATGCCGTTGCGCGTCCCCGAGCTGGCACCGTCGCTCGGGCGCATCATCGTGCCGCGCCGCCAGCAGCCTCCCTGGGTCCCGCTGGACGACATCCGCGAGGAGCTGGCCACGCGCGTGCTGGAGCTCGGCGGCGAGGGACGCGCCGCGGCGGGGCGTGAGGCGCAGGGCGACGAGCGCGCCCGGATCCTCGAGGTCACAGGGCGGCGCGCCTGGGCAGCCGCCTGGGACAATGCCGTGCGCCGCGCCGCCAACCGCGTCGCCGATGCGCTCGACGCCGAGATAACGCGCATCGCGCGCCAAGTGCGGCTGCCGCGCCGCCGCCTGCGCAGTCATCTCCTCACCAACGCCGAACGGCGCGCCATCGCGGCGCGGTTGGGAACGGGCGGCGGCACGTTCGTCGTCGCGCTCGACGCGCTGGAAGCGGCGGCGGCGCGAGCAGCCGGCGCCTCGGTGCTGGAAAAAGAGACGCACGCCGCCTGGCAGGAAGCGCTCCGCACCGTGGCGCGGCGGCTGGAGGTGGCCTGGCTCGCGCTCGAGGCTGAAGTCGAAGCGGAGCGCGAGCGCTGGAGTGCCGAGCTCGATGCGCTCGCCGGCTGGCGCCCCTCGCTGTGGCCGATCTTCGTCGTGTGGGTTCCTCTTTCCATCCTTCTCATCTGGCTCGGCTTGATCCTTGGCGGCTACGTGCCGGCTCCCGCATGGCTCGCGGCGCGACTGGGCTTCTAGCCCTGCTGCTGCTCGGCGCCGCGACGACGGCGGCGGCGCAGCTCCGCGTCGTCGAGGTGCCGGTCTCGGGGCACGCCGGTCTCGATTCACTTGCGCGGCTCGGATTCGAGATCGCAGATGTGCGCGGGACGGGAGTGACACTCCGAGCGGTAATCGTGGTGTCGCCCGAAACGGAGTCGTTGCTCGCGCGCCGCGGCTTCACCATGGCGCCGCCGGCGGCAGAGCGCGTCACGACCGGGGCGGCCGCTGATACGTTCCGCAACTTTCACTCGTTCGACAAAGCGGGCGACGGCATCCGCGCCACATTGGAAGCGTGGGCCGCAGGGGATACGCTGATCCATCTCGATTCGGTCGGCGCCTCATATGAAGGCCGTCCGATTCTGGCGGTGAAGATCGGCGCAGCCGACGACGCGGCGGGTCGCCCCAACGTGCTGTTCATGGCGACGCATCACGCTCGCGAATGGATCTCGACCGCCATCGCGATGAAGCTGATCCGCTGGCTCGCCGACTCGGCGCCAGCGCTTGTCGCGACACACGACGTGTGGGTGATTCCGGTCGAGAATCCCGATGGGTACCAGTACACATTCACGGCCGACCGCTATTGGCGCAAAAACCGCCGCCCCAATGCCAACGGCAGCTTTGGCGTGGACCCGAACCGCAATTACCCCGGGTTTTGGGGCGTCGATGAGGCCGGCTCGAGCGGCCTGCAATACGCTGAGACCTACCGCGGGACGAGTGCCGCATCGGAGCCCGAAACGCAGGCCGTGATGGCGTTTCATGCCGCGCATCCGCCCGTCCTGTCCGTTTCGTATCACAGCTACGGTGGGCTCGTGCTCTATCCGTGGGGTTTCCGGGCCGGCGAGCTGCCCCCCGATCTACCGCGCTTTCAAGCGCTCGCCGGCACCGATCTCGCCCCTGCCGTGATCGACGGCGTCCCCGCATCGTCGATCGATCATTACCACCCGGGGCCCGGCTGGAATCTGTACACGACCAATGGCGAGTACACCGACTGGGCTTATCGAACCTACGGCACGATCGCGTTTACGACCGAGCTGTCGAGCGGCTGCTGTACACTGGGCCTCTATTACGGATTCGAATTCCCCGACGATAGCGTGCTCGTCGAACGTGTGTTCCATGACAACCTGCCGTTTGCGCTCTCGTTGATCGCCGCATCGGGAGACTTGGGGCGCTCACCTGGTGCGACCGGCGCCGTGCCCAGTGGTCCGCGATTCACGTCGCTATGGCCAGATTCGTGGCTGAGCCTCGATGCTGCTGCGCCGCGGCCGCTCCTGACACTGAGAACTGGAACGGGGACGCTCGTGGCGCGCGGCTCGGTAACCGACTCGCTGCGCCGTGGCACACTGCGGACCGTCTGGCGCACCGATCTGGGGCTCGACGCCGTGCGCGCCCTGCGTGCGGATGGCACACCGATCGCCGCCGAGTTCCTGTCCCTCGCCGGCGCTGAGCCGCTCGACGCCGGATGGAAAGGCGGATGGTGGCGCGACACAGTACGGATCGCCGGCAAGTACTCCTGGGGGACGTCCGGGAGCGACACGCTCACCTCGCCGGTTGTCGATTTGCGCGGCCGTACGTCGCTGTGGCTGCACCTCTGGACCCGCCACTACGGCTCGACCTTTACGCCGCAGCAGCACGGCATCATCCAGTTCTCGGGCGACTCCGGGGCGACGTGGAGCGACGTGGCCATGATCATCGGCGACGGGCCGAATTGGTATCCGATGCGCGTGGAGCTGCCGCAGGCGGCCGGCCGCCCCGGAGCCCGCGTGCGCTTCATCTCCGAGCACTTTACCTGGTGGCTCGACGCCGTCGGCTTCGCGACGGACGCCAGCTCGGCGTTCGACCAGCTTGCGGCGGGGCCCGGCGCCGAAGTCTCCGAAAACCCGGTGCGGAGCAATCAGGTCGTCATCTCCTGGCCCGCCGCGACCGGCACTGCCAGCGTCTCGATCTACAGCTTCACGGGTGAGCGGCTGTACGCGACCACGGTCCCCGCGCCGACCAACGAATATGTTTGGGACCTCACACTGGGTGGAGGAGCTCGGCGCGTGGTCAATGGCGCGTACATCATCGTCGTGGACGTCGACGGCCATCGCTATCGGCGCCGGCTCTTCGTCGCGCGGCCGGCACCGTGAGCGCCGTTGGAGTGGGCGTCGACCTGGTCGAAGTCTCCCGCGCGCGCGCGATGCTCGCCGACAAGGGCGCGCATGTTTTCGACCGCCTGCTGACACCCGCTGAAGCGGAGTACTGCCGCTCCCGGCCCGATCCCGCCGAGCATGTCGCCGTCCGTCTGGCTGCAAAAGAGGCGGTCTACAAGGCGCTGCAGGGGAGCGACGCAGCTCGCGGGATTGGGTGGCGGGACATCGAGGTGACCCGGGCGGCCGATGGGCGGCCTGATGTCGCCCTCAGCGGTCTGGCGGCGAGCCGGGCCAAGGAGATGAGGGTCCAGCGGGTCCTGCTATCGCTCTCCCATACGCACGAGGCAGCGGTCGCAATTGCAGTGCTATCAACAGATTGAATTCCCGACAAAATTACTCTAGTATTTGTCGTGCGGTTCCGGGGAATGGTTCTCGTCCTTGCCGCCTGCCTTGCACAGCCACTCGCAGGGCAGGCGTCTGACTCTTTGGCCCTGGCACGGCGGGTCGTTGCCGCCGCCTCCCTTGCCGCCAAGGAATACGCCCTCGGCGTAACCCCTACCGGTGGGCAGATCGTCCAGCCCGAAGAAGTGGACGAAGCCAAGCTCTTCATTCAACAGGCTCAATACGACGTCGCAGGGCTCCCCGTCAGCGCGCGCGTGGTGGCTGGGCATTCGCTCACCAGGATCGCCGAGATGCTGAATCGTCTGGCTCCGCCGGATTCGGTGCGCCTCGTGACGGACGTGCTCATCAGCCGCATCACCGCCGCCGCGGGCGGTCCCAATGTGATCGAGCAGCTTCCCTCCAGTCCGCCGTCGCTGGCACGCGGCGCCGTCGTCTTTCACGAGCGCTGCGCCCAATGTCATGGAGAAACGGGGCGCGGCGACGGGCCGAAGGCGAAAACCCTGAAGGGACCCCCGCCCGCTGATCTGACTGATCCCAAAGTGATGCACGGCACGACGCTGCTCGAGATTTTCCGTCGCATCGCAATCGGCGTACCGGGCACTGCCATGCCTGAATTCGCCGAGGATCTGCCGGACGAAGACCGCTGGGCGGTCGCGGCCTACGTGGGGGCGATGCAGTACGGCGGATCGGCCACGGCTGCGACCTTTGCCGCGGTCCGCCGGCAGGTCGACTCGGCGATCGCCCTGCGCTCCGAGAAGATCGCGTTCGACGCCTATCTCACGTTCGAGCAGGTCGAAACGGAAGTGCGCGCGAAAAACGCCGGCCTAGCCGGCGAGCTCGAAACGACCTTCGCGTGGCTGCGCACGCGTGCGGCGCGAGCCGATGACGCGGAGCGCCATTCCATTCGCGAGCGGCTGCTGGCCGGGCTCGAGCGCGCCGAGCGTGTCGTCGCCGACCGCCCGTCGTCGATGAGCCTGTTCGTGGCGTCGTTCTTCCTGCTGGTACGGGAGGGCTTCGAAGCGATCCTCATCGTCGCGGCGCTGATGACTTTTCTCACCAAGGCGGGCGCGACGGACCGGCGCCGTCACGTCGCACGAGGGGCCTGGGTCGCGGTCGCGGCGAGTTTGCTGACATGGGCACTGGTCGAGCTGCTGTTCAAGGTGACGCCGGGACAGCGCGAGACGATCGAGGGCGGCACGATGCTGCTCGCGGCCGCGGTCCTCTTCTACGTCAGCTACTGGCTGCTGTCCAAGATCGAAGCCGCCAAGTGGGCCGCGTTCGTGCACGGCAAGATGCAAAGCGCGCTGTCGTCCGGCTCGGGGATGGCGTTGAGCGCTGTCGCATTTCTCGCCGTCTACCGCGAGGGATTCGAGACGATCCTCTTCTACAAGGCGCTGTTCACTTCGGCTGGACCGAGCGGCGTTTCGGTCATCGGCGGGATTGCCGCCGGCTCCGTCGGGCTGGTCGCCGTCTACCTGCTCATCAACCAGCTGGGACTGCGCGTGGCGATGAAGCCGTTCTTTGCCGTCACGGGCGTGATGCTCTACTACATGGCTTTCGTCTTTGCGGGGAAGGGCATCGCGGAGCTGCAGGAAGCGCGCATCATTCCGCTCACGGTGATCGAGGGCGCGCCGCGCGTACCGGTGCTCGGCATCTATCCGACGCTCGAATCACTGCTGGTGCAGGGACTGTTGCTGGTGCTTGCCCTTGTCGCGGCCGGATGGGCCTTGCGGCCCAAGCCGTCAGGGCGAGCGGAGGGGGACCTGCTTCGGTCGCAGTGACTCCGGCAGTGGCTGCGGCCCCGCGGGCTCGCGCCACAGGTACAGCAGCATCCCGCCGACGAGCATCAGGAGTACGCTGGTCGCCTGCGCCAGTGTAAACGGCCCCAGCACCCGGTCATCCTTCGCCCGTACGAACTCCACGAGAAACCGCTCGGCACCGCCCAGCACCAAATACCAGGCGAACAGCCACCCGATCGCGTGACCGTGATCGCGCCGCCGCCACAGCCACCAGAAAACGAGCAGCATCGCGATCGTTTCGTAAACTTGAGTCGGATGAACCGCCACTACCTGCATCGGATTGGTTCCTGCGGGGAAGTGCACGCCCATCGTCTGGAGATTGGCGACGGTCGTCGGCGGGAGCCCGTTGGGGAATTTCATCGCCCAGGGGACGCTGCTCGGAATTCCGTAGTCGTCATTGACGAGAAAACAGCCGACCCGGCCTAACGCGTAGCCGAGCGCGAGTGGTGCGGCGCAGAGCTCGGCAGTGAACCGCCCGGGAACACGCCGCCGCCAGCCGTTGATCAGGATGCCCAGCGTCGCGCCGAGGAAGCCGCCGTACCAGACGAAACCGCCGCGGCGGAACAGCGCGTCGCTCTCGCCGGTGAGAAACACGTACCACAGCTTGGCGCCGACCAGGCCGCCGATGACGCCGGCGATGACGATGTCGGCGGCGTAGTCCTCGTCCAGGCCGCGCTGGCGCAGGTCGAGCTGAATCGCCCAGCCGGCCATCAGGAACGCGACCATCATCATCAGCCCGTAGCCGGTCAGCTCGAGCGGTCCGAGATGGAGCACGAAAGGATAAACGGTCATGTCGTAATCTCGGCGGTTTCAAGACCGGGGAGCGGAAGATCGGCGCGGGCGTCGAGCGTCCAGTCGCTGCGTTCGCCGAGCCGCAGGCGGTACCAACCGGCACGCGCGATCATCGCGGCGTTGTCGGCGTTGAGCCGCGGGCTCGCCACCGCGACACGCGCCACCCCGGCCAGCCGTTCGGCGGCGCGAGCCGACAGCGCGCGGCTGCACGCGACTCCGCCGCCAAGCGCGGCGGCGGAGTACCCGGTCGCGCGCACGGCACGCTCCAGCTTGGTGACGAGCACGTCGAGGACGGCATCCTGAAAGCCACGCGCGATGTGTGCGCGATCTGTATCGAGATCGTCCGATGCGCGCACCGCGTGCAGCACGGCGGTCTTGAGTCCGGAGAACGAGAACTCGAACCCATCGGCGATCATGGGACGCGGGAAGCTGAAGCGTCGCGGGTCGCCTTCCTTTGCGAGACGCTCGATCGCGGGGCCACCCGGATATCCCAGCCCGAGCAGCGTCGCGACCTTGTCGAATGCCTCGCCGGCCGCATCATCGCGCGTCTCGCCCAGCAGGCGGTAGCGGCCCCAGGCGGGAACGTCGAGCAGCAGCGTATGACCGCCGGATACCAGCAGCGCCACGAACGGCGGGGCGAGGTCCCGGTCTTCGATGGCGGGCGCGAACAAGTGGCCTTCCATGTGGTGCACGCCGATGAGCGCCCGGTTGCCGGCATACGCGAACGTTTTGGCGTAGACGACGCCGACGAGCAGCGCGCCAGCCAGTCCGGGTCCGGCAGTCACGGCGACCGCGTCGATCGCCGACGCCGGGAGGCCGGCCTCCGCCAGCGCGCGGTCCACCACGGCCGGCAGCGTGGTGAGATGTGCCCGGCTCGCCAGCTCGGGTACGACGCCGCCGAAGATTTTGTGGATGTCCTGCGAAAGAATCACGAGACTTGCCAGCTCACCGTTCACCAGAACGGCGGCCGACGTCTCGTCGCACGACGTCTCGATGCCGAGGACGACGTCAGCCACGACGCGTGGGAGTCGCCCGCCGCCGCAGCGTGACGGAATCGGGAATGGCGCGGGCCGTGATGCCGCGCGGCGCGATCACGGTGATGCGCGCCACGCCGGGGATCGAGCCGGTGATGTGGGCGACCACGCGCAGCGAGTCCCGCGTCAGTGCCTGCACGCGCTCCTCAGGTCCGCGGACGGCGACCGATACGCGTGCCGGCGTGACGATGAAGCTCGTGATCGCGCCGGCGCCCGTCTCGACCGGGATCCCCGCGAACGACCGCTCGGCGATGGTCCCCATCTCGCCGGTGACCGTCACCTGCTTGGGCGACAGCCGCACGATGCCGAGCGGCATCGTGTCGATCGGGACGTTGCGCGTGAACCCGCCCGACACGCTGGTGATTTCCATCGGCACCGTGGTGACCGAATCGATCGCTGCGAGACTTTTCTCCGGTCCCACGAGGCGCGCCGTCGTCGGCGTCATCGAAAGCCCGCCGTGCAGGAACTGCCCCGACTCGGGCGTCACGGTCACGAGCGAGACGATGCGCACTTCTTTGCGCGCCACGCTGTCGAGCGAGAGCGTGATCTCGCTGGGGCGGACCTCCATCACGCGCACGTCCGCGCCTTTCGGCAGCGCCAGCTCGACCTCGGTCGGGTCGAGGTGGATCGCGTAGGTCGACGCCGTGAGGGTGTCGGGGATTCGGCGCGTGATGTCGCCGGCGAGCGAGCGCAGCTTGAGGATCTGACTGCCCTTGCCGGAGATCTGCACGCGGATCTGGGGCGGCTTGTGGACCAGCGCGCGGCCGGGCGGCAGCTGCAGGTTGAGCGTGACGTCAAAGCTGGTCGTGACCGGCTGCTGCAGCTGCACCGCCACGTACAGCATCAGCGCGAGGAACAGCGCCGCGCCCTTGATGGGCCAGTTGCGGGTGATCCACTGCAGCAGGTTAGCGCGCATCGATCAGTCGGCGGATCAGGTTCTCGTTGACCGGCGCGCCCCAATCGGCGGCGCCGATGACTTTCTTGACGATCACGCCGTCGCGATCGATCACGAAGCTCTCGGGGACGCCGGTGGTCTGGTAGATCCGGCGGATCGATCCGTCGCGATTGTGCAGAATCTCGAAGGTCAGCCCCATATCCTTCACGAACTTGTTCACCACGGTCGAGTCTTCTTCATCGACGCTCACGGCGACGAGCCGGAAGTCGGTGCCGGCGAGCTTGCGATGCAGCTGCTCCATCGACGGCATCTCGACTTTGCAGGGCGGGCACCACGTCGCCCAGATGTTGAGCAGGACGACCTTGCCGCGATAGTCCTCGATCCTCGCCGGCGCTCCCGAGGGGAGCCGTACCGCATCGAATTCCGGCGCGGTCGATCCTACCTCGAGCAGATTGAGCTGGGGCCGCAGCTTGATGGCGAGCGCGATGCCGAACACCGCCGTCGTCACGACGCTCGCGATCAGGGTCCACTGCTGCCGGTTCGTCATACGGTCACCATGCAGCGGCGGCGCAGCTCCTGCACCTCTCGGCCGGGATCGGCGCTGCCGAACACGGCGTTGCCCGCGACGAATGTGTCGGCGCCGGCCTGATGTGCGGCTGCAATCGTCTGTTTCGTAATCCCGCCGTCGACCTCGAGAAAAAACCGTGCGTCGTGCGTCGTGCGTAGTGCGTGGGCTCGCCCGATCTTATCGTTCGAGCCCTCAAGGTAACTCTGGCCCCCGAATCCCGGGTTGACGGTCATTATCAACAGCAGATCGAGATCGCGCACCACCTCTTCGGCATGCGCCAAAGGCGTGCCGGGGTTGAGCACGAGGCCCGCCATCATGCCCGCCTTCTTGACCGCATCGAGTTGCCGCTGCACGTGAATCGTGGCTTCGGGATGGAACGAGAACACGGATGCGCCCGCCGCCGCAAAGGATTCGATGTAGTCCTCGGGCTCCACCACCATCAGGTGCACATCGATCGGCTTGTCGGTCAGCTTGCGCAGCGCCGCGATCATGTTGGCGCCGAACGTGATGTTGGGGACAAAGCGCCCGTCCATCACATCCACGTGGAGCCAGTCGGCGCCGGCTTCCAGCACCTGCTCGACCTGCTCCTTCAGGCGCGCCAGATCAGCCGACAACACGCTCGGCGCGATGCGGATTCCGTTCGTCATTGCGGACTCCGAGCTACGACGATATCCACCACCGTGCCGGGCGCCGCCAGCGTCCGGGCCGCGGGAGTCTGCGCCACGACGGTGCCGGGCGATGCCTCACTCGTGCGCCGCCGGGTCACCGTGCCCATTTGCAGCCCTTCCATCTCGAGCCGCGTGCGGGCGTCCGCCGAGGCCATGCCGAGCAAGTCGGGAATCGGGATCGTCGGTGCGCCGCGGCTCACAACGACCGTCAGCCCGGCGCCGGGCGCCAACGCCGTGCCCGCCGGCGGCCGGGTGAGCATCGCGAGTCCGGTGGGCGAGTCCGCTTGCACCGATTCCACCTGGCTCACCACCAGCCCCGCCGACTCGATGAGCGATTGCGCGAGCCCCGCATCGAGCTTGGCGACGTCCGGCACCGGAATCTTGGGCGGGCCGGCGCTCGACACCAGAGTCACCTTCGTTCCCTCGGGCGCGATGACGCCCGGAGGCGGATCCTGCCAGATCACGATCCCCGCGGGGGCGGTGGGATGCGGCTCGGCGCCGCCATCGGCGGTCTGCAGCTTCGCCGTCTGGATTTCGCTCTGCGCTTCCGCGACCGTCAGTCCGAGCACCCGCGGCACCTCCTGGTGACCCGGGAGCAGGGGCGCGGGAAACAGCACGAGGTACGCCGTGAGATAACCGGCGAGCACGGCGCCGCCACCCAGCCCAAGCCACTTCCAGAATCTGGGAGTGACCTTGAAGTCCTGAAACGGCTCGAAGTGGCGGCGAATGCGCATCAGGACGCCCGCACCAGTCGTGCGGCGTACGCGCCGTCGATCCCGTGGCGCTGCGGCAGCGACTGAAAGTCGCCCGCGGCGGTCAGCAGGTCGGCGGGCACCGCAGCGGTGCTCGCCCTGGCAAAATCAGCATGCCGGGTCAGAAAGCTCTCCACGACGTTTTCGTTTTCCTCCGGTTCGAGCGAGCAGGTCGCATAGATCAGCAGCCCTCGGGGCCTCACGAGCGGCGCGGCTGCCTGGAGCAGGCGCACCTGCCGCGCCGCGGCCCGCGCAAAAACGCGAGGATTCAGGCGCCAGCGTGCGTCGGGATGCCGCCGCATCGTGCCCGTCGCGCTGCACGGCGCATCGACGAGCACTGCATCGAGGCTGCCCGCGCGCAGCGGCGCCGCCTCAAGATTGGCGGCAAGGCAGCGGATCGCCACTCCTGCGCGCCGGGTCGTGTCCGTCAGGCGCCCGAGGCGCTCGTGCCGCGCATCGCCCGCGACAATCCGGGCCCCGCGCGCTTCCAGCGCCACCGCCTTGCCCCCGGGTGATGCGCAGGCGTCGTACACCTGTTGGCCCGGCGGGATCGCCGCGAAGCGAGCGACGAGTGCGTGGGCGGGGTCCTGGACGATGAAAGCTCCTTCGGTGAAGCCTGGAAGATCCTTGGCTATCGGGTATCGGCTATTGGCTATCGGGTGAATGCGAATCCCTGCGCCGAAGGGAGCGTCTTCCGCTCTGATTCCCGATTCGCCGAGTCGTTCGAGAAGCGTCGCTCGGTTCCAGCGCACCGGCTGGAGCGTCAAGCCAGGTCTTGCGTCGTTCCACTCGAGCAAACGCTTCGTTTCATCCGATCCGAAACGGGCATTCCAGCGTGCAATCAGCCAGTCAGGATGCGTGCGGTCGTTACCCGATAGCCGATAGCCAATAGCCGACAGCTTCCGCAACGCATGGTTCACATACCCCGTCACTCGTTCACCTACCGTCTCTCTGGCAAGCTCCACCGAAGTCGAGACCGCCGCATGTGACGGGACGCGCGTCAGCCAGCGCAGTTGATAGGCGCCGAGTCGCAGGACGTCGTGCAGGCGCGGATCGGTGCGGCCCAAGTCGAGCGCGTCATCCAGCTCCCGCTGGCGGCGCAGCACGCCGGCCGACAGCTCATACGCGAGCCGGCGATCCCGCTCGGCGAGTCCCGTGAGATGACGGTCGCGCGCGTCGGCCAACGGCGCACCCGCTCGCACCGCGCGCAGGATCTCCAGAGCCGCCCGTCGGGCGGCAGTTGCTTCCTTAATCCAGCATCCCCCGGGTGGGGGACGACGGCATCGCGACCTCGCGCCGTGGCATCCGGCCGGCGAGCCAGGCAGCGCGCCCTGCGATCGTGGCGAGACGCATCGCGTGCGCCATCGACACCGGATCCTGCGCCGCCGCGATCGCGGTGTTCATGAGGATGCCATCCACCCCCTGCTCCATCGTGACGCAGGCGTCGGACGCGGTGCCGACGCCGGCATCGACGATCACCGGCACACGTAGCCGGCGCTTGATCGTGCGGACGCTGAATGGATTCAGCAGGCCAAGGCCACTCCCGATCGGCGAGGCGAGCGGCATGACCGCGGCGCAGCCGGCATCCTCGAGCCGCAGCGCCGTCACGAGATCGTCGTTGGTGTACGCCAGCACCTTGAATCCTTCCTGCACCAGTACCTTCGCCGCCTCGAGCAGCGCCGCCACGTCGGGCAACAGCGTCTCTTCGTCGCCGATCACCTCGAGCTTCACGAAGTCGTTGAACCCTGCCTCGCGCGCGAGGCGTGCGTAGCGGATCGCGTCGGCCGCCGTGTAACACCCGGCAGTGTTGGCGAGCAAAAAGATCTTCTTGGGATCGAGGAAGTGCAGGACGCTCGATTCCTTGGAGCGGTCGAGATTCACCCGGCGCACCGCGACGGTCACGACCTCGGCGCCCGACGCGTCGATCGCGCGCACCATCGTATCCATATCGGGGTACTTGCCGGTCCCCACCATGAGGCGCGATTGGAACGTGCGCCCGCCGATGGTCAGCGGCTCGTCGCGCAGCGTCTCAACTGCTGTCGTCATCCGCCTCCCACGAAATGCACCAGCTCGATCGCATCCCCTTCAGCGACGGTGACGTCACCGAGCCCCGCCCGTCGTACGATGCGCGCGTTATGCTCGACAACCACGGCCCGCGGATCGAGATCGAGCTCCTTCAAAAGCTCGAGCAGCGTCGCGCCGTGCGTTACCTGTTTGCGCTCTCCATTGATCACAACATCCATTCCCGCATCCTCCGCGCGGCTTTCTCTGGCTCGGCGTCGTCCCATAACGCCCGAATCGCAGCGACGCCGTATGCGCCGCACTTCCGCACCTCGCGCACGCGATCCGAACTGATGCCGCCGATGGCTATCACCGGAAGGTCACCGGCAGCGGTGACGATTTGTTCGAGGCCCGCCAGCCCGATCGGCGTCCGGCCGGGGTGCGAGGCGGTCACGAACACCGGCCCTACAACAAGATAGTCAGCCCCTGCGGTCCTTGCGGCTTGCGCCTCGGTCAAATCGTGGACCGACTTACCGATCCACCACAGCGGATTGAGCGCGCGCGCGGCGCTGACGGGCAGGCTGCCGTGGCCGAGCTGGACACCGGCCGTTGGGACCGCAAGGGCGATGTCCAGACGATCGTTCACAATCAACACCGACGGAAGGACGGAAAGACGGAACGCGAGATCGTAATGCTCGAAACCCGTGAGCTCGCGCCCGCGGGCGTGAATCGCGAGATCGGCGCCGCCACCATCCGCCAGGGCGCTGGCGACAGTATCGAAGTCCGACCGCCGGGCAATACGCTCATCGGTGATCGCATGCAGCCGCGGCAGCACCGCTCTCACGTGAACCTGACGCCCGGCTTCAGGCGAGCGCCGCGCAGCCATTCCGCCGTCGGCATGCGGGCCTTTCCGGCTGGCTGTACCTCGAAGATCTCGACGCTGCCACCTGCCGTATCCTTGAACGGTCCCGTCGCGATGACGAGCGAGCCTTCGGCCGAGAGCACTTCACCGGGCGCGCCGGTGCCGGGGAAGGGCGGCTCCATGACCTTGGGGCTGAACAGCTTGATCTCGGCGCCCCCCCCCTTCAGCTCGGTCCACGCGCCGGGCCGCGGGTCGAGACCGCGGATGAGGCCACCGATCGCGCGCGCGTCCTTGGTCCAATCGATGCGGGCGGTGTCGCGGGTGAGCTTGGGTGCGAACGTCGCGCGGCTTTCGTTCTGCGGGACGGGTTGCGGCGGCGGATCGCTCTGCTCGAGCATCGTCAGCGTTTCGATCAGCGCCTGCGCGCCTACTTCTGCGAGATGGGCCGACAGCTCACCGCCCGTCACGTCAGACCCGATGCGGTGGGGGATCTGGTGCAGCACGGGCCCGGAGTCCATCCCGGCGTCGAGCTGCATGATCGTCACGCCGGTCGTTTCGTGGCCGCGGATGATAGCCCACTCCACGGGCGCCGCGCCGCGCAGGCCGGGCAGCAGCGACGGATGCACGTTCACCATGCCGCGCGGCGGCAGCGCCAGCAGCTCGGGCTTGAGAATGTGGCCGTAGGCGACGACGACACCGACGTCGGGCTTCAGAACCCGAAGCTGTTTGAGAAATGCAGGATCAGTCGGCTTTTCCGGTTGCAGCACGACGAGGTCTTCGCTCTCCGCGGCGACTTTGACCGGCGGAGGAATCAGCGTGGAGCGGGAGCGGCCCTGCGGCGCATCGGGCTGCGTGACGGCGGCGACGACGTCGAACCCTTCACCGACCAGCGCGCGCAGTGATGGCACCGCGAATTCGGGTGTACCGAAGAAGACCACGCGCACTTACAGTTCACCCGCCGGCTCCGGCGTGACCTCCTTGAGATATCCCTTCTTCCCCTTGCGCGACTTCTTCCACTTGGCGAGCAAAAGATTCCGCTTCACCGCGCTGAGGTGATCGACAAACAGGATGCCGTCAAGGTGGTCGATCTCGTGCTGGATGGCGCGCGCCTTGTAGCCGTGCGCCTCGGTGCGGATTTTGCGGCCGTCCTGATCGAGGGCCTCCACGACGACCCGAGCCGATCGCGTCACATCGCCGAAAATGTCGGGGATCGAGAGACAGCCCTCTTCGGCGGTCTCGTCCTCCTCGCTGCGCTCCACGATGACGGGATTGATCAGTACCAGCGGCGGCGGGTCTTCCTCTCCGACGTCTACCACCGCCACGCGGCGCGCGACCCCGATCTGGTTCGCCGCGAGGCCGACGCCCTTGGCCGCACGCATCGTTTCGAAGAGGTCGTCCACCAGCCGGCGCACCGCAGCGTCGACCGCCGCGACGCGCGGCGATTTTTGCCGCAGTACCGGCGAGCCCAGGACGTGCAGCGGACGAACCGTCACGCCGGCTTCACCTCGACGGCGGTCCGGTTGGTGATGCTGGCGATGCCGCTGCGCAGGATGACGAACTTCGCTTCGCCGCTCCGCACGGTGACCTGGTCGTCCTTGATGTGCACGACTTCGCCGACGATGCCGCTCGTGGTCACGACCTGATCGCCGCGTTGCAGCGACGCGAGCAGCTCCTTGTGCGCGGCCTGCTGGCGGCGCTGCGGACGAATCACCAGGAAGTAGAAGATGGCGATGAACAGGCCGATCTGAATGACGAACCCGCTGAGGCCCAGGCCGCCCTGGCCCGAGGGGGTGAGTACCAGCAACAGCATTGGTGCGATGGTCATGCGACTCCTGTGTGTTGATAGCGGCGGCGCCAGTCGTCCGCCCAGGTTGCGAAGGCATCGCCGCCGCGCTGAATGGCGGCGCGCATCTCCGCGGCGAGACGGATCAGGTACCGAACGTTGTGCAGCGACAACAGCCGTAACCCCAGCAGCTCGCCCGCCATGAAGAGATGGCGCAGATAGCCGCGCGAATACGTGGTGCAGGTCTCACAATCGCAGCTCGGATCCAGCGGATTGGCGTCGGTGCGGAACGCCGCGTTACGGATGTTCAGCGTGCCCTCTGGAGTGAATGCCGAGCCGTTGCGCCCGCCTCGCGTGGGCGCCACGCAGTCGAACATGTCGACCCCGCGCTCCACCGCCGCGACCAGGTCCGGCGGAAATCCGACGCCCATAAGATAACGGGGAAGGGTGGCGGGCAGACGCGCTTCCAGCACGTCGATCGTGGCGTACATCCTGTCCTTGGGCTCGCCGACGGAGAGGCCGCCGATGGCGATGCCGGTCCAGGGACCTAATTCCAGGATGCGATCGAGGGACTCCGTCCTGAGGGCCGGCAACGTCCCGCCCTGGATTATTGGCCACAGCGTCTGCTCGTTGCTCTTCAGCGCATCGTGCCGCTGCTTGCAGCGCGCGAGCCACCGCAGCGTTCGATCGAGAGCATCTCGCGCCGTGGCCTCGTCCGCGCCGCCGGGAATGACGTGATCGAATGCCATGGCGATGTCGGAGCCGAGTTTCGCCTGGATGTCGATGGCAGTCTCGGGTGTCAGCTTGCGGCGGCCACCGTCGACGTGACTCTGGAATTCGACCCCATCCTCATCCACGCGCCGGAACCCTTCCAGTGAGAACACTTGAAAGCCGCCCGAGTCGGTGAGCAGGGGCCGCTCCCACGCCATGAACTTGTGGAGGCCGCCGAGCTGCGCGATCACGTCCTCGCCGGGACGCACGTGGAGGTGATACGTATTGGCGAGGACGATCTGTGCGCCGACGGCCTTGAGATCGTGGGGCGAGAGCGTGCGCACGGTCGCCTGCGTGCCCACGGGCATGAACACCGGCGTCTCCACGGTGCCGTGCGGCAGCGTCAGCGAGCCGGAGCGCGCAGCGCCCGATTGCCCGTCGATCCAGAAGTCGAACATCAGATGATCATCATGGCGTCGCCATAAGAATAGAACCGGTAGCCTTCCTGCACCGCTTCGCGATACGCATTCATCACACGCTCATATCCCCCAAACGCGCAGACCAGCATCAACAGCGTTGAGCGCGGCAGGTGGAAGTTCGTAATCAGCCGGTTCACGACCTTGAAGTCATACGGCGGCCGAATGAAGAGACTGGTCTCACCCGCCCCGGCGCGGACTTGCCCATTGGCGTCCACCGCCGACTCGAGTGCGCGAACGACCGTGGTCCCGACCGCCCACACCGCGTGCTGCCCGCCTTTTTTGAAGTTGATCCGGCCCGCCGCTCCTTCGGCAATGTCATAGGCTTCGGGATGCATCGTGTGACCATCGAGATCGTCGGTCTCGACCGGCTTGAACGTTCCAGGACCGACGTGCAGATCCAGCGCGGTGACCGAGATCCCGCGTTCGTGAAGCTGTGCGAGTAGGTCCGAAGTGAAGTGCAAACCCGCGGTTGGGGCGGCGACGCTCCCGTCGTGCGTCGCGTAGATGGTCTGATAGCGCTCCTGATCGGCTCGTGTAGGCGGCCGGCGGATATACGGCGGCAGCGGCACTGCTCCGTACTTGGCGAGCGTGGCGTTTGCGTCGAGCGCGCCGGCGAAGCGAATGCGCCGCAGGCCGCCACCCAACACCTCCACAATTTCCACGGCGCTGTCGTCCCCCAGCGTGACGCGCCGGCCAGCTTTGAGCTTGCCACCCGGATGCGCCATCGCGAGCCAGGTCCTGTCGGCCAGCTCTCGCACCACCAGGAATTCGGCGTCCTGTCCGCCTTCGCGCTTGCCACGTAGCCGTGCCGGGATGACACGCGACGTATTGAGGACGAGCAGATCGCTGGGGGGAATCAGCTCGGGGAGATTGCGAAAGTGGAGATGCCTGATCGTACTCCGGTTGCGGTCGAGGACGAGCAGCCGGCTCGCCGAACGATCAGGAAGTGGATGCTGGGCGATCTGCTCCGGAGGCAGAACGTAATCGAAGTCTGAAAGACGGTGCATTATCCGTCAAAGATGGTGGCCTGTTCAGCGGATTTTGGTGGGACAAAGCCAAAGTGCCGATAGGCCGCCGGCGTCGCGACGCGGCCGCGCGGCGTGCGCGCGAGGAAGCCTTGCTGCATCAGGAACGGCTCGTAGACCTCCTCGAGCGTTCCCGGATCCTCGCCGACCGCCGCCGCCACCGTCTGCACGCCGACGGGCCCGCCCTCGAACATTTCGATGATCGCCTTGAGAATCCGCGCGTCCATGTCGTCGAGCCCGAACTCATCGACGTCGAGCCGCTTCAGCGCTTCCCCGGCGACGGCGGCGGTGATCTTGCCGCCCGCGCGCACCTGCGCATAATCGCGCACCCGCTTCAGCAGCCGATTCGCCACGCGCGGTGTGCCGCGGCTGCGGCGCGCGATCTCCGCGACACCCGCCGCATCGGCGCCGACGCCGAGGATGCCGGCCGAGCGCGTGATGATCTGCACCAGATCGTCGGGCGGGTAGTAATGCAGTCGTTCGACCAGCCCGAAGCGCGCGCGCATCGGTGGCGTGAGCAGCCCGAATCGTGTCGTGGCGCCGATGAGCGTGAAACGCTCCAGCTGCATCGGCAGCGTCTGAGCGTGCGGCCCGTCCGCGATCCGCACGTCCACCCGGAATTCCTCCATCGCCGGATAGAGGAATTCCTCGAGTGCGGGACGCAGGCGGTGCACTTCATCTATAAAGAAGATGTCGCCCGCCTTGAGCGAGGTGAGCATCCCGACCAGATCGCCCGGCCGCTCCAGGACGGGACCGGACGTGGTGCGGATGTTGACCCCCAGCTCTTTCGCCATCAGCAGCGCGAGCGTCGTCTTGCCGAGGCCGGGTGGCCCGAAGAACAACGTGTGATCGAGCGGCTCCTTCCGCTGCTTCGCCGCGTCGATCGCGATCTGGAGCGACTCCTTGACCTTGGCCTGGCCGACAAACTCGTCCAGCCGCGACGGCCGCAGCGCCGCGTCGGTGAGCCGCTCGCTCTCGAGCGCCTCGGGCGTGGTTATTTCCGCGCGAGCCATGAATCCGAGCTTCTGCTCTTGGGCAGCGCGCGCCAGCGTACCGGCCGCGCTTCGGCCTCGATGATGTGCAGGGTATGGCACTGTAGACAGGTGTCTTCGGCGGTCCTGGTGCCGACGGGCACCAGGCGACGGTTGGTAGAGCCGCACCGCGTGCAGATCCACTCAGCGGTGATCTCGGCGGGGATCGCTGTCATCGCGTGGTGAGAATCTGCAGCGCGCGCCGCACCAGTGTCTCCGTTTCGGTCTCCGTTCCATTGCCCGCGAGCGCCTGGCGAATGGCGCGATCGGCCTCCGGGACCGCGTAGCCCAGCCGCTCGAGCGCTTTGAGGGCGGCCTCGGCGCCGACGGGAACGGCGACCGACGGAGCCTCGGTGAACTCCTCGACCTTTTCCCCAAGCTCGAGCGCCAGTCGTTCGGCCGTCTTGCGGCCGATGCCGCTTACAGATGAAAGCAATGCGATGTTCTTCTCGCGCAGCGCCCGGGCGCCGCGCTCCACGCCCAGGGCCGACAGCACCGCGATGCCGATCCTGGGGCCGACACCGCTCACGCTGGTCAGCCGCTGAAAGAAGCGACGCTCCGCTTCGTCGAGAAAGCCGTACAGCGCCCAACCGTCCTCGCGCACGACCAGCTCGGTCGACAGCGTGATTTCAGCACCGGTCGCCGGTAAGCGCTCCATCACGCCCAGCGGCACGACGACCTCGTAGCCGACGCCGCCCGGCGTCTCGATGACCACTCGGTCGGCGGATTTGGCGGCGAGACGGCCGCGAACGTGCGCGATCATGAACGCAGAATGTAGGTCAACGCCACCGCCACCCCGTCGGCAGCATCTGACGGTTTCGGCGCGTGCTTGAGCCGCAGCAAATGCGCCACCATTGCCCCCACCTGCGACTTTTGCGCGCCGCCGGCGCCGACAACCGTTTTCTTGATCATTGCAGGGGCATACTGGGCGATTTCGAGTCCCTCTTGCTCAGCGGCCAGCAGGATGACGCCCCTGGCGTGACCGAGCACGAGCGTGGTGCGCACGTTCTTATGATAGAAGGCGTCCTCCAGGGCGAGCACGGACGGCTGGTGGCGCCGGATAAGCTGTGAGATTGCTTGGTGAAGCTCTGCGAGGCGGTGGGGCAACGAATTGGTAGGAGCAAACCGGAACACCCCGCATTCGACAAGTCGCCCCATCCCGGGAATCCCCCCCCCGTTCCCGTTTCCCGTTTCGACCACGCCGTAGCCGGTGACCCGAGTGCCGGGGTCGACGCCCAGGACCCTCACGTCATCCCGTCACCGCCGCCATCGCCTCGGCGTCGATGTCGAAGTTGGAAAACACCTTCGCGACGTCGTCCATCTCCTCGAGGCCTTCGACGAGCTGCAGCAGGCGCTTGGCGTCGCTGCCCTCGACTTTTACGGTGTTCTTGGGAACCATCGCGATTTCGGCGCTCTGCACCGGCAGCTTTTTCGCGCGCAGGGCCTGGTCGATGGCATGCAGCTGCGTCGGGGGCGTCGTGATGAGGTAGATGTCGCCCTCTTTCTCCATATCCTCGGCACCCGCGTCGAGCGCGGCTTCCATCGTGGCGTCTTCGTTCGCTTTGGCATCGACCACGATCTGCCCTTTCCGATCGAACATCCAGGCGACGGCGTTGGTCGCGGCCAGGTTGGCGCCGTGGCGCTGGAAGACGTTGCGAATTTCGGCGACGGTGCGGTTGGCGTTGTCGGTCGTCGCCTGAATCAGCAGCGCGGCACCGCCCGGACCGTATCCTTCATAGGTGACTTCTTCGTAGTTGACGCCCGCCAGCTCGCCGGTGCCCTTCTTGATCGCCCGGTCGATGTTGTCGGCCGGCATGTTTTCGGCTTTGGCGGCGTCGATTGCGGTGCGGAGCCGCGCGTTGCCATCTGGATCACCGCCGCCCTGCTTCGCGGCGATCGTGATTTCGCGGATGATACGCGTGAACACGGCGCCCCGTCTCTGATCGGTGACCGCCTTCTTCCGCTTGATCTGTTTCCATTTGTTATGACCGGCCATCGCCGCTCCCCGCTCCCAACTCTGCTCCAACTATAACTTGACCTGCGCGCGGCGCCACAGGTAGGATTCCCGCCCATGCCGCGCGCCGCCCGTTTCATCGTCATCGTCGCGTTGCTCGCCGCCTGCGAGCGCCCGGGGGACAACCCCGAACAGACCCGGCACCTCGCCGGTCAGGCGCTGAGCGGCACGCTCGCCTATCCGCGCTCCTCGATGGTCAGCGTCTCGGCGGGGCAGGAGGCGGCGCAGCTCATCATGTCATCGCCCGATTCGGTGACGACGGTGGCGGCGTGGTTCCTGAAGGCGCTGCCGCTGAATCACTGGGATGTGAAGCGCACCATCAGCGACCATAAGGGCAGCGTGACGATCTATGCGGAGCAAAACAAGCGGCCGCTGTGGCTCACGTTGCGGCCGAACGTCGGTGGGCCCGGGACGACCTACACGATGATCGGTGTGATTCCGACGGATTCGACGAAACAGCCCTAGCGGTCGGGGTCCAGCATGTCCTCGAAGCGCATCCAGCGGCGATAGAAGTACAGATCCACAAAACCGGTCGGGCCATTGCGGTTCTTCGCGACGATCAGCTCCGTCGCTCCCTCTACGCCGCCGCCGGGCCGGTACATCTCCTCTCTGAAAATCGAAAGGATCACGTCGGCGTGTTGCTTCGCCGCGCCGAGCACACCGTAGTCGTCGAGCGTCGGCCGCGGGTCGGCGCGCTCCGCCTGAAAGCGCGGCAGCTGCGCCACCACGAGCAGCGCCACCTCGCGCGCGAGCGCCAGCGCCTTGAGATGGCGTAGTACCAGCGCCGTGTCCTCGTCCTGCGTCGTGCGCGCCTTGGGTGGCGGCACGAGCTGCAGATAGTCGACGACGACGAGCCCCACCTGCCGCAGCGGATCGAGCCGGTCGAAGGCGGTCTCGAAATCCTCGCCCGCGAGTGGCAGGAGCGTGAGCGGCAGACCGCGCAGCCGTACCGCGGCGCCGCCGACGCCGGCGCGGGTCTGGTCGTTCAGCTTCGCGGCCCGCAGCTCATCGACGGCGACTTTCCCTTCGATCGCGAGCGCGCGCTCCATCAGCCGCTCTTCATTCATCTCACCCGACAGGTAGGCGACGCCCAGCGACTGCTGCGCGACGCGGAGCGCGATCCCCAGAGCGAGCGCCGATTTGCCGCTGCCGATATCCCCGCCCAGCAGGATGAGGTCGCGGCGCCGCATGCCGCCGCCGAGCAGCTTATCGAGCGAGCCGAATCCGGTGGGGATCGTGTCGCCGGTGATTTCGCCGGGACGCTGCGCGTCCACCCGCTCGACGAGGTTGTCGAGCGACGGGCGTTTTTCGAAGCGGCGGGCAGGTGAAGGCATGGTCTATAGATGCAATCTGGCGCCACGCGCTGCAACGGTGACCGCATCCGCGGCCTCGACGCCGAGCACGTCACGTGCCGGCGCCGTGAGCTGGCTGAGCACGAGCGCCGCGGCGTTGGGGGTGGCCGTCTCGAGGTGCTGTCGCGCCGCGGCGAGCGCGCGCTTGAGCGGCCCGGGGAGCGCCAGGCTGCCGAGGCGGCTTTCGATGGCCTGTAACCGGCGGCGGTGGTTCTTCGCGCTCACGGGCGACGGCGGCAGCAACGCCTCGGCCGCGCGGACGATGAGCCACAAGGCGAACAGCCCCTCGCGCTGCGGCCCGCGGGCCGACTCGGCGATGAGCGTGACGAGGCGATCCTCGGCGGGCGTGCTCACGCGACCAGCCGCTGCACGGCCGCAGCCACCTGATCGGGCAAGATGTCCTCGAGACAGCGATGGTGGCCGAGCGGGCAGCGCTCGGTGCCCATCGCCGAGCAGGGACGGCACGACAGATCGCGCTCCAGCACGACGGCGCGCTTCGTGTACGGGAAGAAGCCGAACGGCTCCACGGTTGGTCCGAACAGCGCGACGACCGGGGCGCCCACGCCGGTCGCCATGTGCATCACGCCGGTGTCGCCGGACACCACGACGGCGGCGCGCGCGAGACATGCGCCGGTTTCCTGCAGCGTGAATTCACCCGCCGCGTTGTGAACGCCCGGACCCAGCTGGTTGGCCAGCTCACGATCACCAGCGCCGCCGACGGCAACGAGTTCGTATCCCATCTTTCGCAGCTGCGCCGCGAGCGTGGTCCAGTGCCGAATCGGCCAGCGCTTGGTCGCGTGGGCGGCGCCGGGCGCGAGGGCTGCGAACGGTTGCTGGTTGAGCCCGGCGTCGGCGAGCCAGTGCGCGACCCGGTCGCGGGACGCGGGTGCGAGAAAGAACTCCGGCGGGCCGCCGTCGGGTTGCACGTCGAGCTCACGCGCCGCCTCGAAGTAGCGCTCCGGCACCGGCACGTGGCGCCCGTAGAGATTGATCTTCGTCGCGATCAGCGCGGTGCGGGCGAGCCGGCGCTTCGAGTACCCTGACCAGCGGCACGGCACCAGCCAGCGCAGGGCGGTGCTGCGGAGGCTGCCGTGCAGGTCGAGCCCGTGCGTCGGCCCGAGCGCGCGCAGGCGGCGCGCGAGATCGATGATCCGCTCCCCGGGCTCGAGCGTGATCACTTGCGTGAGATGCGGGTTCTCGATCACCAGCGGCGCCATCGCACGCTTGGTGACGTAATACAGCTCGGCTTCGGGATGGCGGCGGTATAGCGCGCGCACGAGGGGAGTGGTGAGGAGGACATCGCCGATCGAGCTGAACCGGACGCACAGGACTCGCAACACGCGGCCAATGTAGTCGCGCGTTGCCCGGCTTCGCCAGCCGGACTAGCTTCTCTCGCAAGATGCCGCGACCGAAAAGTATTCTCTGGGTCGACGACGAAGTCGACGGGCTCGCCGCGCACCGCAAGTTCCTCGAGCAGCAGGGATTCGCGGTGGCGCAGGCGGCGCACGGCGACGACGCGCTCGCCATGCTGCGGCGCCAGCCGTACAGCGTCGTGCTGCTCGACGAGCAGATGCCGGGACGCCGCGGCCTGGATTTGATCCCCGAAATTCGCGCCATCGATCCCGCGATGGCCGTCGTGATGGTCACGCAGAGCGAGGACGACGGGCTGCTGCGCGACGCGATCGGCATCGAGATCGACGACTACCTGGTGAAGCCGGTGCATCCGCGCCAGGTGCTGTCGGTCGTCACGCGCCTGCTCGAAGGCGACCGCATCCGCCAGCAGCGGCTGGCGCGCGACTTCGTCACGCGCTTTCGCGAGCTCGAGGGCCGCCGCGGCGCGAACCTCGCCTGGCGCGAATGGAGCGAGCTGGTCGCCGAGCTGGCGCGCTGGGAGGTGCGGCTCGCCGCGGGCGATGAGCCGGGACTCTCCGAGGCGCTGCGTAATCTGAAGGACAGCTTGCGGAAGGACTTCCAGGGATTCATCACCAAGAATTATCCGCGCTGGCTCTCCGATCCCGAGCGTGACCGGCCGCCGTTGTCGGTGGACGTGGGCGCGGAGTTTCTCGTGCCGGCGCTCAAGCGCACCGGCCGGGTCGTGTTCATCGTGATCGACTGCCTGCGGCTCGATCAGTGGGAGGTGCTGCGCGACTTGATCACGCCGCTGTTCGACGTCGAGGAGTCGCATTACTACAGCATCCTCCCGACCGCGACGCCGTTTTCCCGCAATGCAATCTTCAGCGGCCTGTTCCCGATGGAAATCGCGGCCCGCCATCCGGAGTGGTGGGGCGCGCCGACCGACGAGGAAAGTCTCAACGCCCATGAGGCCGAGCTGCTGACCGAGCAGCTGCGCGAGCTGGTGGGCGAAAACGTCCCCGTGCGCTACGAGAAGCTGTTCACCGCGGCCGACGGCCAGGATCTGCTGCGGCGCCTGCCGGCGCATCTGGCGCAGCCCGGCGTGACGGCGCTCGTATTCAACTTCATCGATCAGCTGACGCACGGCCGCTCCGAGAACGCGATCCTCTACGAAGTCGCGCGCGACGCCGATGCGCTGCGCGGCCTGACACGCACGTGGTTCGAGCGCTCGCCGGTGCTCGCGGCTCTCGAAGAGGCGGAGCGGCGCAACGTGCCCGTGCTGCTGACGACCGATCACGGGTCAATCCACTGCGAGACGCCGGCGACGGTGTTCGCCAAGCGTGACGCGACCGCGAACCTGCGCTACAAGTTCGGCGAAGACCTGCGGTCCGAGGACCCCGAGGCGGCGATCATGGTCGAAGACCTGAAGGCCTACGGCCTGCCGGCGAAAGGCCTCGGCGTGCGGCTGCTGCTGGCGACCGGCGACCGCTTCTTCGTCTATCCGACCAAGCTGCGCGAATACCAGGCGCGCTATCGCGGCGCGTTCCTGCACGGTGGCGCGACGCCGGAAGAAATGATTCTGCCCGTGGCGCTGCTCACGCCGCGCCGATCCAGATAATGAGTGGCAAAGGAGGCGCGCGCCTCCTGTCGCTGCTGCGGCCCTACACGCCGCTGTTCGCCGCGACGATCGCGGCAACGGTGGTGTCGTCGGTGCTCGACGGCTTCACCTTCGTCTTGCTGATCCCGTTCCTGCGCACCCTGTTCGGCAGCGCCGCGCTGCCCGCCGAGGGCGGCTCGCAGGTCGAAGCGGTGCTCGACAAGATCGCCGGGCCGTTCCTGCACGCGGCGCCCGACATCGCGCTGCGCAACGTCGTCATCGTGCTGCTCGTCGCGCTGCTCCTGAAGAACTTGACGCAGTACCTCTCCGCGCTCGGCAGCGTGTCGATTCAGGAAGGCGTGGTGCGCGACCTGCGCATTCGGCTGTTCCAGCACCTCCAGACGCTGCCGCTCGGCTATTTCCAGCGCACGCGCGGCGGCCAGATCATCGCCCGCATCATCAGCGACACCGATCAGGTCAAGACGGCCGTGAGCGCGGCGCTGGCGTCGCTGCTGCAGAACGTCGTGGTCATCCTCGTCTACGTCGTCATCCTGTTCGGCCTGTCGGTGCGCCTGGCGCTGCTGTCGCTGCTGCTCGCCCCGGTCCTGCTGCTGATCATCCGGCCGATGATCAACCGCCTGCGGCGCCGCTCGCGCGAGCTGGCCGCCGAGCGCGGCGAAGTGACCAGCCACGTCGGCGAGATGATCGCGTCGGCGAAGCTGGTGCGAGCGTACGTGGCGGAGGCGTTCGAGCTGGGGCGCTTCCGCGAGCTGGCCGAGCGCTACCGCAAGCGCGTGCTGCGCGCGCAGCGCTATTCCAGTCTCACGAGCCCCGTGAGCGAAGTGTTCGGCGGCGTGATGATCGTACTGATCCTCGTCGTCGGGACGCGGCTCGCGCTGGGCACGGCCGCGACCCTCGACCCCGCGGTGCTGATCACGTTTCTCGCGGTGAGCCTGCGGCTGATGTCGCCCATCAAATCGGTGGCGAACTACCCCACGATCATGGCGTCCGCGGTCGCCTCGGCCGAGCGCGTCTTCGAAGTGCTCGACCTGCCGTCCGCCGAGCGCGACAAGCCGGGAGAAACGACGGCGGAGTTCAACGAGCGGATCGAGTTCCGCGGCGTGTCGTTCGAGTACGAGGCGTCGGAGGCGGTGCTGCGCGACGTGGATCTCGAGGTCGAGCGCGGCCAGGTCGTCGCGATCGTCGGCCCGTCAGGAGCCGGGAAGACCACGCTCGTCGACCTCTTGCCACGATTTTACGAGCCGACGCGCGGCGAGATCCTGCTCGACGGTGTGCCGCTGACCAACTACACCCGGACATCCCTGCGGCGACTGATGGGCATCGTGTCGCAGGAAACGGTGCTGCTCAACGACACGGTGCTCGCGAACATCGCCTATGGCCTGAGGGATGTGCCGCTCGATCAGGTGCGTGCCGCGGCCCGCGCGGCGAATGCCGACGAATTCATCATGCGGCTGCCCGAGACCTACAACACGGTGCTCGGCGAACGCGGCACGCGGCTCAGCGGCGGCCAGCGCCAGCGCATCGCCATCGCGCGCGCGCTGCTCCGCGATCCGCCGATCCTCATTCTCGACGAAGCGACCAGCGCGCTCGACACCGAATCGGAACGGCTCGTGCAGCAGGCGATCGAGCGCCTCATGGCGCACCGCACCGTGTTCGTGATCGCGCACCGCCTCGCGACGGTGCAGCACGCCGACTTCATCGTCGTGCTGGCGGAAGGACGCATCGTGGAGCGGGGCAGCCACGACCATCTGCTCGCCGCCGACGGCCTGTATCGGCGCCTGTACAACCTTCAGTTCCGGACCTGACATGCTTTCGGGCTTCACCCTCGTTCGCAACGCCGTCAAAATCGACTTCCCCATCGTCCCCGCGATTCGCTCGGTGCTCGAGGTGTGCGACGAAGTCGTCGTCAACGTCGGGAAATCGGAGGACGAGACGCGCGACCTGGTGGCCTCGATCGATGACCCCCGCGTCCGCATTCTCGATACGGTGTGGGACTTCAGCAAAGGCAATCGCATGATCTCCAGCGAGACGCAGCGCGCGATGGAGGCGTGCCGCGGCTCCTGGGGCATCTACATCCAGGCCGACGAGGTCCTGCACGAGCGCGGCGCGCGCATTCTCAAGGAGCAAGTCGCCGAGTGGGACAAGGACCAGCGCGTCGAAGGCCTGCTGGTGAAGTATCTCCACTTCTACGGCGGGTTCGACTGCATCGCGACGAACCGGCGCTGGTATCGGCGGGAAGTGCGCTGCGTTCGACTCGGTCGGGATATTCGGGCGTTTCAGGGTGCGCAAGGCTTTCGCGTCGGACCGGACCACCGGAAGATTCGCGCGCGCCCGACGGACGCGGAGATGTTCCATTACGGCTGGGCGCGACCGGCCGCGGCGATCCGGCAAAAGCGCGAGATCTCGCGGACGATTTATCCCTGGGCCAAAGAGCGCCTCGAGAAGGAGCTGCAGGGCGCCGGCCACCTCGACTGGATCCCGCTCCTGAAGCCGTTCAGCGGGACGCATCCCCGCGCGGCCGCGGAGTGGATTCGCGAGCGCACCCACGATCCCGAGCGCGTCGTCGGGCCGCGCGCCCTGAAGCTCGCGGACCTGCGCCTGTACATCTCCGACTGGATCGAGCGGCTGACGGGCGCGCGAGTGTTCGAATTTCGGAATTACAAAGTCGTGTAGATCGCGGCGTTGCGGGCCTTGTTGTGGCGCGGGTTGATGGCGTGGGCAAGCCGGTCCGCGAGACTCGGGGTGATGACCGTCAGCAGCGTCAGTCGCTTGTGCAGTGCGCCTTCCAGAAACGCGCGGTCCGCCTCGGCTGAGTCGCTGTACACCACCACGTAATTGACGGCAAGACCGGTGACCGGCACCGAATCGCGTTGTTGCAACACCAGCAGCGGTGGTTTTGGTCGTCCCAGATAGTAGTCGGGCTCACGAAACGTCTGGTTGTACTGCGCAACGAGCACACCCGTCGCGTCGTGCCGGCGGTACACGTACAGCAACGGCGCGACGCGGTCCTGCTTGGTGAAACTGAACGTCAGCACGATCAGCAGCGCGGCGTTCACGCTCCAGAAGTACCACCACATGCCGCGATACACCCGCCGCGACGCGATTCGCCCCGCGAGCCAGGGCAGTCCGGCGACGATGAGGATGAAGAGCAGCGGAAGAATCGGCAGCAGAAACCGTTCCTGCTTGTTCGCGATCGCGCTATGGGCCACGAGAAACGCGAGCGTCGCGATGCCGAGCATCGACAGCTGCCGCGCCCCTTTCACGGCTGCCGCAAGCAACAGGATCGATACCGGAGGAATGAGGGCCGCGAGCAGCGTGAGGATGTAGTGCCAGGGCGGACCGCTGGGGTATCCCTCGGACTCCAGGGCCATGCGTTGCGGATGCAGCATCGCCCCGAGGCGGTGGATGAACGAGTACCCCCACTGGTCGTTGACCAGCACATTGCTGAAGCCCTGCAGCACGATCACGCATGCCAGGCCGCCCAGAAACGCGAGCTTGGTGCTTCTCGCTGCGGGTCCTCGCCGCAACAGGGCCAGCACGACGAACGCGGCGACAAAGGCGATCAGCGGGAAGCGCAGGATCAACGCGGTGCCCAGGGCCGCACCGGCCAATGCGGCCCAGAGGGCCGAGCGCTGATGGCCGTCTTCAGCGCGTTGCCACCACCAGCACGCCGCCAGCAACGGCACCTGGCACACCGATTCCTCCAGCTGATGCACGCCCGTTATCGGCATGGCGTAAAATGCCGCGGCCAGGAGCGCGCCCAGCATCGCGCTCTCGCGACCAGCCGCGCGTTCCAGGATACGGTACACGAAGAAGACGACGAATAAGGAATAGGCGCCCTGGATGAGGCGAACGATCAGCATCACGACGCCGGGATCGTGAATCCCGATGCCTCGCGCCGCCGCCATGATCGCCGCGATTACTCCGGGAAAGAGCGCCGATCGTGCATAGGTCGTCGACAAGCCCGCACCGGTGGCGATCTGATCGGCGGCGTTGACGACGACGTGATGATCGTCGGTGGCGAGGTACCCCTGGCTGAATACCGCCGCGAGCAGGCGCAATAGCGCCGCGAGGATGAGGACGCGCCGCAACGAGCGGTCTATTTCAGCTCGCCCTTTTGCAGCATCTGCTCGTACATGCGCACGTAGGCTTCCGCCATCACCAGGTGGGTGAAGTGACGCTCGGCGCGCTCGCGGCACGCGCGCGGATCGAGCGTCGTGACCTTCTCTCCGGCCGTGATCAGCTCGTCGAGCGTGTCGCGCAACACGCCCACCGCCGGCGTCACGATTTCGGGCAATGCGCCGCGCCGCGTGCCGAGCACGGGAGTGCCTGAAAACAGCGCCTCGATCGTCGGCAAGCCGAACGGCTCATCCCACTGCGCCGGCATCCAGAGGCAGCGGGCGCGGGCGAGCAATACCGCTTTTCTCTTCCCACCGACTTCGCCGACGTACTTGATGCCGCCCGTAAACGTCGGGCGCCAGCCGCCCGCGATGATCAGCCGCCGCCCCGTGCGCTTCGCGGCGTCGACGGCCCACTGGTAGCCGCGGTCGCTGTGCAGTTTCCCCAGGAAGAGGTCCCACTGCTCTTTGCGGCCGCGGAAGATGTACTCGGCAGGATCGAGCCCGTTGTACACGAAGACCGTGCTGCCGTGTCGTTTGGCGTGGTCGCGCGAAAGAAAGATCGTATGCGGGGGGAGCGGCGTGTCGGGCTTCCAGTTGCCGTGCAGCGTCTGCACGAAGGGGAAATCCTTGGGCCCCTTCTTCATTGGATAGTGCGCGTGCAGGATGTCGGCGCCGTCGGGGATGAAGCGGTTGAGATCGATGCCGGAATCCTTGAGCAGCCGCGGCGCGACCTCCACGATCTTCGTCGCCTCGCGGACTTTCGTCCCGGGTTGCGCGACGATGGTGACGCGATGACCGAGTGCCGCGAGCCCGCGCACCAGCGCGACGACGACGCGCTGCGGGCCGCCGTAGCCTTCGACCGGAAGCCGGTGATGGGACGCGACGACGACGTGCATCGAGGTCCCAGTATAACTAGCTTCGGGAGATGATTCACCACCACCGATGAGCATTCTCCTCGTCAACGACCACGTGTCAGGCGGGATCGGGCGCTACGTCCGCAGTCTGTACGCCGAGCTGCGCACCGTGTATGCGGAGCGGCGCTCCGTCCATCTCTTGTTGCAGAACGTACCGCGGCACGCCGCCGCCGGCGCATGGAGCAACGGGAACGCAAACGAAATCACGATCCAGCGCCGCCCGTGGTGGGAAAAACAGTCGGGCTACGGCACGCTGTACCAGCTCGCCTCCCGCTACTATTACCCGCAGCGCATTCCCCGCGGCTACGAGCTCTACCACGTGACGAGCCAGATGATGGGGCAGAGCGTGCGGCACGTAGGACCGGCCGTCGCGACCGTTCACGACCTCGTCGCGCTCCGCTATCCGGGCAACCACCCGTGGCTCTCCACGCAGATCCGTAAACGCCACATCGCTGCGCTGCAGCGCGCCGCCGCCATCATCTTCCCGTCGGAGTTCTCTCGCCACGATTTCTTGACGCGCTTCTCCTACCCGGCGCAGCACACATTCGTCACGCCGTGGGGGACGGGCGATCCGTTCCGGCCCGCGAACCGCTCGAGCGCTCGCGCAGCGCTCGGCGTGCTCCCCAACCGGCCGCTGCTGCTTCATGTGGGGAGTGAGGAGCCGCGGAAGAACGTGGAAACGCTGCTCCGCGCACTTCCCCTCGTCGCCGCCCGCGTCCCGGAGGTGCTGCTCATCCGCGTGGGGGGGCGCAGCCACCGCGCCGGCCGGCTGATCAGTCGTCTGAAGCTGGAGCGCCACGTCCGGTACGAACCTGACGTCTCCGACGAGACGTTGGCGCTGTGGTACGCGGCGGCGGACGCGCTGGTGTTCCCCTCACTGCTCGAGGGGTTCGGGCTGCCGCTGCTCGAGGCACTCCGCTGTGGTTGCCCGGTGGTGGCCGCCAACACGAGCTCGATTCCCGAGGTCACGGGCGACGCGGCGGCGCTCGTAGACGACGCGTTGGACCCCGAGGAGCTGGCGGCGGCGATCACGCGAGTGCTGGAGGATCCTGCATGGCGCGATCAGCTCGCGCAGCGCGGGTTGTCCCGCGCGGCGGGATTCACCTGGCGGCTGGCGGCGGAGCGGACGGCCGCCGTGTACGAGCACGTGCTTGGCATGTCTCCGTCATGAGGGCGATCATCACCGCCGCGGGACGGGGCAGCCGGCTCGCCGGTACCTCCGACGACACGCCAAAGACCCTGCTGCGGTTCGGGAGCGGGACCATTCTCTCCGGCATCATGCAGAATTTCGCCGCCGCGGGGATCGCGGAATTCATCGTGATCGTCGGCTTCCGGGGGGAGGCGATCGTCGAGTACCTCACGGCCAACGGTAAGCTGGGCTACGCGGTCACCGTGGTCAGGAATCCGGAATGGCAGCGAGGGAACGGGATCTCGGTGCACCTCGCCGGCACGGCACTCGACCCGGACGAGGAGGTTCTGCTCTCCATGTCGGACCACCTCGTCTCTCCCGCGGCGCTGCGCGCGATGATCGACGCGCCGCCCGGCCGGAATCAGTTGCTGGTCGACCCACGCATCGAGCAGGTGCACGACCTGGAGGACGCCACCAAGGTCTGGGTCGATGCGGGCCGGATTACTCGCATCGGGAAGGAGCTGGCTGACTTCAACGCCGTCGACTGCGGCATCTTCCGGCTCACCCGGCGCTATTTCGACGCGATGGGCCGGCAGATCGGCCGAGGTCGTGACAGCATATCCGAAGGCGTGCGGGAGCTCATCGCCGCGGACGACTTCGAAGCGGTGCAAATCCCGGCATCCAGCCACTGGATCGACATCGACACGCCGGCCGCCTATGAACACGCGAAAGCCAACCGCGCGCGGTACGGATGACGCAGCGGCGATTGCGAGTGCTGTTCAAAATCGGATTCGTCTACCACAAGGCCGCGTTCGACCCGGTCATCGAGCTGTTTCAAGGCGACGACCGCTACGACGTCTTCTTTGCCCTGGACGAGGAACGCGTGCGGCGGTTCTTCGTCAACTTCCGCTATCGGCCGCCGATCGTCGATGAGTGGGTCCGCCAGGGCTACCGTTTCACGGATGAGAAGCGCGGGTTCGATGTCGTGATCGCGGGCGACACGGTCCGCGCTGAGGCGTACGGCCGAGCCCTCCTGTGCTTTCTGAACCATGGCACCGGGATCAAGAATATTCTGTATCGCAACCTCGCCAGGAACCTCGACACCCGGTACCAGATCTTCGTCGAAGGCCGGTACCGCGTGGAGCGGATCGAACAGTCTGGTTTTCAAGGAAAGAGCGAGGTGCACCTGATCGGTCTGCCCAAACTGGATTGGTACTTCCAGGGCCGCTACCGCGACCACTCGGGGCTGCTGCGGCGCTGGGGCCTCGATCCGAACCGGCGGACCGTGCTGTTTGCGCCAACGTACAAGCCAACCTGCATGTACGACCTGAAAGACGCGATCTTCGAAGCGACCCGGGATCGCTACAACCTGATCGTGAAACTCCATCACTACAGCTGGATGGGAAAGTATGCTCCGCACCGGCAGCACCGGATCTTCGAGCGGCGCGTGAAAAAGTATCCGCACAGCGTGCTGTTGCCGCCCAGCGAGTACAACATCGTGCCCTACATGGCGGCCGCGGACACGCTGATCAGTGAAGCCTCCAGCACGGTCTTCGACTTCCTCGCCCTCGGCAAGACGGGCATCGTCTACGACCTCCCCTGCGACGACCTGGTGCACAGCGACGGCCAGCCGCTGCTCACCGAAGACAACCGGGAGTTCTTGAAGGGCGCATTCGTGCACGTGGATTCACCCGACCGGCTGGGCGAGGCGATCGAGCACGCGCTGAACCCCACACCTGCCATGCGGGCAGCCGCCGACGAGCAACGGGCTTACTACTTCCATGGGTTGGACGGTCGGGCCAGCCAGCGTCTCAAGGACAAGATCGAGGAGCTGCTCGCCGAGGGCGGCCACGAGAACCAGCGATTGCTCGCGGGGGAACGCTCCCGTTAACATTGAGAGGATGCAGCGTCCTCGTGGCTAAGACCTTCCTGCTGACCGGCGAATTCCCGCCGATGCAGACCGGCATCGCCCGAATGATGGGTGAGCTCACGCGCCGTTACCCGCGGGGTGAGCTGCTCGTCTCGACGGGCCAACACCGCGACTCCCAGGACTCCGACGTCCGCTTCAGCGGCGCAGTGGTCGACCGTCTGCCCGTGCCGAGCAAGGCGCTGCGCAATCTTGCCGGCCTGCTGTTCTGGTCGCGCCGCGTCGCCAGCCTCGCTCGCCAACACAAGCCGCGGTTCGCGTGGTGCGATTCGATCCGCCCCTGCACCTATCCTGCCAAGTGGATGCACGAGCGCGTCGGCACGAAGTACGGTGTGTTCGTCCATGGCGGCGATCTCCTGAAAGAGCTGCACGCGATTCATCATTCGCGCTTCGCACGCAAGACCGCGAAGGCGTTGCTCGGCTCCGCGGTTGCCGTGATCGCCAACAGCCAGTG